>Ga0214545_1000192_pt1 | contig 79828 bp, 40 predicted proteins | sample CNSS4metaG_FD_160064 | JGI IMG/M metagenome (GOLD analysis project Ga0214545, IMG submission 160064) | Root nodule microbial communities from cowpea collected in UCLA plant growth center, Los Angeles, California, USA - CNSS4 | ecosystem: Host-associated > Plants > Roots > Nodule | place: USA...
AAATACGACTTCTGGGTTTAAACCTCTGAAAAAACGAATGAAAAAGATAGATCTGACAAAAAATAAGAAGAAATGAGTTGTTCGGTTGAGAAAACTCTAAATAAAATCGACTTCTGGTTTTAAACCTATAAAAAAATGCATCAAAAAGTTAGATATCAGAAAATATAAGAAGATGAGTTGTTCGGTTGAGAAAACTCAAAATAAATTCGACTTCTGGGTTAAAACCTGTAAAAAAACGCATGAAGAAGTTAGATCTCACAAAATATAAGAAGAAAATAAGTTGTTCGGTTGAAAAAACTCAAAATAAAATCGACTTCTGGGGTTAAACCTGTAAAAAAAAGGCATGAGAAGGTTAGATCTGACAAAATATAAGAACAAAAATAGATGTTAGATTCACAAAAATCAAAATAAAAACGACTTCTGGGTTTAAACCTGTAAAAAAACGCTTGAAAAAGTTAGATCTTAAAAAATATAAGAAGATGAACGGTTTGCTTGCTTGAGAAAGGTGATATATTCAGATCTTCTCATTTGAAACAGCTGAAAAGAGGAAGATGAAAAGGTGTTGTCTGTGCGTGAGAAAAACAGAGAAAAGAGGAAGGTTGAGAAGAAGCTGAAGAGTGTACACTGGGAAAGAGAAGAGAAGAAAAGAGAGAGAGAGAGAGAGAAACGAAGAGTGTAGACTGGGAAAGACAGGAGAAGAAAAGAGAGAGAGAGAGAGAAACTTTTTGAACCTGATAATTTGAGCATTTTGAATTTTTTTTAAAAGCTGTAAATTCTGATTAATTGACACGTTAGCAAATTTACCTTTTGTAAAATGAAAATTTGAATTCAAGTAGATCAGGTATATTATTTTATAGAGAAAGTTTCCATTTGTTAGTTTAGAATTGTATATAGTATTAAATTTCAGTGAATGGTAAAATTGGTTATTTGATTTTATGAGGCGGTGCAGAAAGAAAAATGTGGATGCAGGAAAACCTTTTGAGAGATTGTTTTATCAGATGGCTAACGAATTAATCATTTAGTCGAGTAACACATTATAATAAATGAGTTAGTAATATTTTTTTCAATTTTTTTCATATATTTATTTTATTTCACGTATAGTTTGTATAGTTTACGTATGTTCACTTTATTTTATGTTAATAAAAAGTAATAAAATTATCATTATTATTATAATTATAAAATTAAATATAAATATCTTTTTTTAATTTTTCTGTAAATAGTTTTTATTTATTTTGTAGGTATTTTTAAAATAAAAAATTATTAATTTAAAAACAATTAATTGAAAAAAATTAATAAAATTGATAAAATAATTACTTTAATTTAAAAAAATTAAAAAAAAAACATAAAAAAAAAAATTCTCTCTAAGATAAGAAATGCACGTGTTACCGTAACTGTGTGCTTGTATTTTTTTAAGTTTTAAAAAAATAGGTTGAAAATAACATTAAAAAATATATAATATTAGCATAGGTATTACAAATATGGTGAAGGAAAAAAAGAAGGAACTCATAACAATTAGAAAAAAGAAATAAGTATAATGATTACTATTAAAAACTCAATTAATAACATTATGAAAGATAAAATTGAAATTATGAAATATATTAAAAAAATATTTATATATACTACGTACACATAGACGTTGTTTGTGTGTATGTATTTTTTAAATATACGTGATATTATGTGAGTAGGTGATAATAATGTAATGTTATTAAGTTGATATATAAAATAAAATTATTTTTATTAAACATAAAGTGAAATATATCAGAAAAGATAAAAAAATAACGGTTGATAAATAGAGAAAAAGAGAAGAGCAGAGATAAACGATTTTATAAAAAAAGTTTGTAAAAATAACGGTCAATTTTACAAAATTTAATAAATAATTATATTTTAAAGAGTAAAATTGGTATTTTGAGATGTGGACACAAAAATGGAATCCTCTTTGTATATACTAGCGTAAACACAGACGCTATCATGCCTGTGTGTACGTATTTTTTGAATTATATTAATAATTAATGATATTGTAATGTTATTAAGTTAATAAACAAAATAAAAATATATTTATAAAAAATAAAGTGAAATGTATGGAGAAAATATGAGAAAAATAACTGTTGATGAATAATAGGTGAAAAAAGAAGGAAATAAATAAATAATTTTATAAAAACTGGTAAAAGTAACCTTCAATCTTTTAAAAATTTAATAAATAATTAAACTGTAAAGAGTAAAGTTAAAATTATAAAATGTGGAGACAGAAGAGAGAATCTCCTTTATATATAATTATAGATATATGATAAATAATGTAAAAAGTAAAAAGTGTGACCGTACAACAAAATGGTTACGCAATGCACCTTAAAACTTAAATAAGACCCACAACATCATGGCGTTTACTTTCTGCATCTTAACAATTTCATCACGTCGTCCCATAAATTTTCAAAATGATCATTTCATCTCATGAAAAAGTCATTTAATATATATATATATATATATATATATATATATATATATATATATATATATATATATTCCGAAAACTTTTTTGAAATTTATAGAATAAAATTTTCAAAATAATTTTTTCAGAATAAAATTTTCAAAATCTAATTTCCAGAATACAAAAAATATTTCCAAAACTTATTTAATGTCTTTCGAAACAAATTTTTCTGTCTCCCCTTTTCATCTTTCTTTATAACGGTGATGATGGTAGAAGTAATGGTGTTGGTGGAAGCAGCCGCAGCTATAGTGACGACAATGGTGTGGTATAGTGGTGAACGGTGTTGGAGTCTTTATTTATTATTGTAAGGGTGCAATTAGTAATTGTGGGGGTGCAAGGCTTATTTTATTTAGTACATATTTTGCAAGTGTAAAGAGTGTCTTATTGTATAAATAATTTGATGTTGTAATTTATAAAATGTAAACATCATTTTTAATTTATTTTAATAAATAAATATTTTGTTAGTGTTGAGTTAGTGACATAAAATTCATCTAATGTCGGATGCTAATAGAGTTGAGTTTGTAGAGTCTATAACGATGCTAACTTTTTTTAATTTTGTTTAGTAAATATAAGTATATATCTTAGTGTCCAAATAAGTATAACAAAAACATTAAGATTCTTGAATTTCATTAGAATTATAATCTCTACACTACGATATCCCACTTATAGATATGAAATCATACCAAGAAACATCCAAAAGCAAAAACACAATGAAACCTTGACGGTGGCTCTCTAGTCAACCAAAACATGTTTTTCAAGCTTCAAAGCCAAGAAAAACTTGCTCCAAGATTCAAAGATCTTTCACTCACGAGTTGCACACTATGTGATTTAGAAAGAGATAATTTTTTCAAATTGGTCCACTGTTTCGCACTAAGAAGTCTCAGTTGTTTTCACCACTCTTTGAAAAATCAGTTAATATAGTCTGGTCATAAATGAACTCAATAGGTTGATATTTTTTTGCACAATTTGTTGATTTCACTTGACTTAAGTGAAATCAGCCGATTGCATAACAATTCAACTGATTAAATACTTTCATATCAGAACTATATGCAGCAAGTCTTTTAACATGTTAAAACCTTTTTTAATAGATTGAAATGACAAACACAAGATAAAAAGACAATTATACTATGTCATATAGTCTATGAATTGAGTCCAAAATTTAATCTTTATGACCTTCATGTTAGTTCCAAATTCAATACATCTCAAGCTTGGTCATCAACAAATCACTTCAATTTTTTATCAATCAAACATGATCTCATGCACTAGCTTCATGAAATTTATGCATTAAAGTCACTTGTGCTAACATAAGCCATTGTTGGACTACCCTTAATCACCTGAAGAGTAAAAGCCCAACAAAAAATATTATAAATATAGTTAAACACTCAGGGTAAAAGCGATGAACTTTTCTTTAAATTAGATAATGAGAACAAACTATTGATACACTATTGACTTGTGTGTGAGACTAAATAAATATCTCTTACTTTCTTTATCATAATACTCATATTATCTTTATCAAAAGAAATACAATAAGATCTAATATATAGAAATATCAAAATATTGTCTTTAAGAAATTGGTTTTCATAAAATTCGGAAATTTTTCGCTGTACTCGATCGATCTGACGGGTTATTGTATCTTGAGAGAGAAACACATATGATTGTGTATTTGTTTAGCCCTGTATAGTAGGGACGTTTTCTCTATAAGTTTAGCGTTATGTGTGTCTCAACCAAGACTATTTCTACCCTTTTCCTTGTTTATTTTTTATTTATTATTGATATTATAATCATTGATCTCTGATTAATATTCATTATTTTATATATATATGTCTTGATATTATTATTGATTTAATAATTATTATTATATTATTTTATATTTTTATTATTATTAGTATTATTTGAAAAATCATTATCTATCAGAAATTGGTTCTCAATTTCATTTTGATGGGTAATCAAAACCATTACACACTCTCATGAAATAGAAACGTCACCGATAAGTCCGACTACATAAGAGTCCACGGAAAAATCAATGTGAAAAATGATATTTTAACAATTAAATTTTGACAACTTTTTCTTACAATATGAAGTGATAAGTGATTTTTCATTTTTGTTCATTTCTCTGTATTCCAAAATCACTTAAAATATATCACTTCATATGGTAAGAAAAAGTTGTTAAAATATCATTTTCCGATCATCTTCTAAATCATACGGGAAAAGTAATACTCTGTCCCCTTGATGATGGAGCCGGTAAGCATCATCAAGACAGTTGCCCCTCCACAGACAAACAGAAGAGCAGATAGTTGAAGTGAACCCCAGAGAACACCAGAACCAGACACTGCTTCTGCTAATGCTAGAATGTAATACACCAAGAGTAGCAGCAGCATGGAGTTTGCAGGCCCACGAAAAGCCAATAATCGTGTAAGAATGATTGTGTAGATGAAGTTCAGGAAAAACATTGCACTCAATATTATGCATGGGAGAAACAGAGAAACCGCTTCTCCAAAACTCATGAGTGATTGCTCCTTCATCTTAGTGCTGGTGTTTCCCAACTTAGATAACTTGTCAAAAGGATTGCCCAAACAACATGCTATGGCAATTTGTCCAGAGTAGAAGGTAGCCCATATAGTGATATCATGTTTCAAATATTTCTTGTGAAGTGTGAAGTGGTTCTGTGCCATATATGGATCTTCATCTACTGCCTCATTTTGTTCATTAATCTTTATCACAGTATTGGGAGACTGAGATCCCTCCATTATCTGTAGATAGTCACTTGCTGTGAGTACAAAATTTGATAAAATAGTATATAATAATTTTAATCATAGAAAAACACTTAGGTTTTTCACCGACACAGATATGTAATATCGACGAGTTTTAAAGTATAACGATAATGATATTTTAAAAGTAGATGTTCCGTTAAAAAATCATGTCATTGCTTAATAAAAAAACAAAGACATCGACACAACGACAAAAATAGAAAGAAATAGATGGAGCTAAGTGAAAAGGTTGCTTGCAAGATATCAAATATGTATTTCTAAATAGCGTGTTTGAAAGAAGAAATTTATGGAGAGCAAGCACATAACTTTTTAAGCAAAGATAATAAATAAATTAAGGTAATACCACATAGGGCTTAACGAAAAAAACAAAAAATTAACACACGTGACGTTGATTTTAACATCGTATAGTTAAATGAATGATAAGAACTAAATTGAATCATTCATAAAAAAATAAAAACTAAATTAATACAACAAAAAATTGTATAACCAATTTAACATTACTTGATAAAATACAAGACCAAAATAATAATTTAACCCTAAAACTTTCAATGTGTTTTGTTATTTCGTGAATTAGGATCAGGTTCAATTTATTAATTGATGTATAAAAAGACTTTAAGAATGAATTAAAAAAAAAAACTACAAATAATAAAGGAGGATTAGGCCAATAAAAACAGTACCTTAGATGCCTCCATAATCTTCTTAATCACATCATCACTTAAATATGATTCCAGTAATTTCTGTACATAAAAAATTCATAAAACTTTTATTTCATCTTTCACTTCTTTTTTCTTAATTCAAATAACATCATTATTTAATCATTTTTTCTTTTTTTCTTAGTCTTTTGTTAGGCCGACAAAGATAATATATCTTAAAAAATATTAAACAAAAAATAACTAAATTAAACAAAACTCAATATAAAAATAGAGAATAAAAGAATATTTAATCATTCATTTTATAAGTACCTTAATAATGTACTCCCGAATATTCTCATTGTTCTCATTGTTACAATCAACGTTCACCTAGATACAAACAATAAAGATAGGGGTATTCAATTTCAGTGATAAATTGTTATTAATTGGTTTTATAAATACCTCTGGTGAAAAGCAATAAAGATATATGGCAAGGAAAAGGGATATTCAATTTGAATTATATAAGTACCTTGAACTTTTGTTCCAACTCAGCAGCAACATGAGCTTGAAGATTCAGTTTCTGTACATAAAAGCAATAAATATTCGGTACTCGAGAGGTTCAGGGATTTTGCAGTTATTTGATTGAAGCTTATCTTCTTCTTGAAAGTAAAAACAACAAAGGAAAAAACTGAAGCACATGCAATAAAATCAACTACTAGAAACTGATGATGATGATGATGATGAAATAGTATAACAAGAGATATACTTACAAAAGAGTCAGATGGGTAATTCCCTGTAGAAGTGACTGGAAGACCAAGAATAGTATTCATGATCATTGGAAAGTTGATCATCTCCTCATACTCCCCTGCACACGGAGGAAACAAAAATGCATGATAGTGAATTTTTTCAGTTGAGAAATTGCAGTTGCAAAATGGCGTTGAAGGTAAAAGTATCAGTACCTACCCTTGATTTTCTGTTCATCCATTTTCTCCATTATTGGGGACTGGTTTTCCGGCCAAACTTCAGGAATGGACATGGTAGATGAAGTCTGTTTCATTTCTTGATTTCCACTTATCTAAACTTTTTAACACACTAAAATATCCTTTTGCTTCTGAAGATTCGGAGAACAGAGACACTAATTAATTTTCTTCAACCGCGTTGGAAAAACAGTGTATAAGTTTTACTTAGTAGCTAAACTTTTTTTATTTGTGGTCGAGAATTGAACACTGGCAACTTTAGTCAAATAAATTGGTATTCCTGTCCACAATTTCATATAAACTTTTTGACACAGGAAACGCGGATTAACTTTTTCCAACGCGGAATTTCACTTTCACACCTCGAAAACTGTGGGAAAAGAATAATTGTTTGAAACCATGGGCTTGGTTTCGGACTTTCACATATCATCAAGTTGAATGTAGTAGGCGTGAGAAGTTAGGCTACGCAGTGTACCATATCATGAGTTCTTCCTCCACAGTAAGTATAGTTTATGCTTGATTTTTGGCTGAACTGTATGCTCAATTCTTAATATTTTCTTAATCATTTCCTCGTAAACCACTCATCCATCGGTTTATTATTAGTTTATTGTTCGATAAATTTTGGGGAAAATCTTGATTTCATATGCCAAAGTCCGCTTTGGAAATGTTTCAATTAATGTTTTTGCAGTTGGAACTTGGAAATATTCTTGCAAAAGCCTTTATAGGAAGTTTGAAGATAGAGAAGCATCCAAATGATGAGAAAAGGCAGCTTCTTGAATCACTGCGACGTGTTCATCAATCACAAAGACGAATAAACAATTCGAGTGTAAGTTGTTTTCTTTAATTTCCTATCTATCTAAGTCCTACTAGACTTAATGAAGAAAAACTATGTCCTTATGCTAATAATAGTAATTGAAATGCATAGCAAGATGGATCAGAGTTAAAGATATGTGGCGCTGTTAATGGTGTTAAGAACAGAAGAACAACAGAAATCATGGGAAGAACGGCATCATGGTGGGCGACCTTTGGGTTTTCTTTGTGTTCTTTTTCACTGAAATACTGCAAACCAGTTCTCCAAGCACAACAACCACCCCATTCGCTTTGGCTTTCCATCATAGCAATGTTGAGCTTTACTTTGTTTGCATGTGCTGCTACTGTTATGCTTCTTGTTGGAGCAAGGTTCACTCATATGCAGATTATTGTTATGCTCATTGCATTCTTCTCTCTGCTGTTGGCTTAACATGTGCACAAGTTTTCAGATATGTGAACAAGTAATATCTTGTTTACATTAGTTTATTTGCAAAACAAGTTTGTAACAAATGCTCGAGTGTGTGACATATCAGTATCAGCTATTATTCAGATCTTAATTAAGAAAGCCCCTCTATCACACAGAGATATTTATTTTGTCTGGTGTAGTCTCTGTGTTTATTGCTTTATCAAATTCTCTTAATAATATTTGTATTCACTCCTCTTCAATTTACTCGCACAGTTGCAAGTAAAGATTAGTAGATTCATATCATAGGCGATACTTTTGGAGTATTCTGATTCATATAATACAAAGATTTATGCAAAATACAATTTGTTGGATGCTCCTCACTTTTGTATCCTCAACAGAATTAGCTCTAAAAAGCATTTTTATGTATTTCATTCATACAACTTCATGCCTTCTCCCTATTCTACTCTGTGTGCTTCATCCTATCTGCATAATTGCTTTTGTAAAACTGTAGCAAAACCATATTTGTGTTGCAGAATAGATGCTACTGCAACACATTACTTCACCCTATTCGTATTTCTCCACATACCATTACTTCACGTTCTTCATGTTGATGTGTCCATGCGCGCTACGTACCTACCCTGTTTATAACCTGTTTCCGTATTGCATCATGAACCATACCCATATTCCTACCTTAGAACCATTCTCTTGATATTTATTCTTACTCTAAACTCAAGTCCACTCAGATAACATTGTTAGTATGAATAACCGTATACAAAGAATTGTCTGTTCTGAATTTTTGATCTAGTCATGGTTTTGTCTTTGAGAGAATCTTTGATCTGGTCATGGTTTTATTTTTGAAAGACATCTCAGAGGATTAAATGAATAAAATATATTTAAATTATTCTTGATCTCGACTCTAAATGATATAAAACTATTTGGATGTATCCGAATAATTTTTTAGTCAAAATCTAAGAGAACAAGGATTCATCTTTGGAATCATTTTTTCATCTTCTAATCAAGGACTAAGAAAACCAGAGTTTCAATTTCCTTATAGTACAAAGATTTATGTTTAAAACCTCATTTTTATTCTCACATACATGTTTGCAATCTCATTTTCATCTCCATATAAGACATACTATGTCTGACCTTAAATAACAGTTTTTATTTACTGGCAATTGTCATCCTAATACAAATAATCCTTATTTTCATCACACTCTGATCCCAACCACCTAAATTTATATATACATATATATATATATATATATATATATATATATATATATATATATATATATATATATATATATATATGCTTCCCTGTGAAGTTGTTTATCTTCTTCCAAATTGTCTTTAAAGAAAATCTTTTTCTTCCTCCCCGGTGCAAACCCAAATACTTGGCCTAATCTACACTTCGGAATGGTTATTGCTTATTGCACTCCAACAATTACTAATTGCATCCCTAGAATAATAGAAAAAGACTAAAACATCTTTCACCACTACACCACATCACCATTGTTGCTATCATCACCGTTGTTGTAAAGGAAGAAGAAGAAAAAGAAAGTGTTCTTGAATCATCAAAACAGAATCAAACACAGAGAAATAGATTGTCACATTATGAGGGAGAAAATCAACAATGGTTTATTGAAGTTGCTGCCCATATCCACCAAATCTCAACTTGCTAATGTTCTAACTAAGTTTCTACCTCTATGGATTTCAACAATATATGTTCAAAACTCCTTCTTTTCCCTTAAAATATTTGAACATCAGATCATTCCCATATATCTTCTACATTTTTCATCCATAACATGTTTGTAACATCTCATTTTAATAGCATAATACTACTAAAATAAATTTTTTATTATGAATATTTAGAAAGTAGATAATCTAATGTATATGGTATATTAGTACAGCCATATTAGATAGGACAACAATAATATCACACACATACATTTTCAAGCTACTATAATATCCTTCTATTACTAATATACCTAACAGGATCTAGTCTCGCTCGACCACCCATACTGATGGCACCTCAACCACAAGAGGTACCACTACACTTGCATCTTCATCTACTCACACAAATAAGGTGATCATTGCAAAAGAAAACAAACAACACAGAGGAAAGAACACAAAAGAAAGGTAAGATAATTGAATAAATTATACAAAAGCACTTTAAAACATTTCATATGCATATAAGTTTTTATTTCAAAAATATACAACACAATCCCCCAACATGTCATATTATAAACCATACTCTTATAGACTCAATATTTTCAGACTAGTGAAGTCATGCACCTATGGTGATTTAACCTACTTTATCGAGCTACCACACACAGGGTTAATCCCTTTCACAGTCATAAGAATAAGGGAACCATCCTTATGATAAGACATTTTGCTACTCTTACCACCTAACCATTCTCCTCTACATGGAACAGTATTGACTGTCAATGTAACATCCCTAAGGAATTTTACTAATATTTAATAAATAAATTCTGAAATAAAATAAATACCGTATTTAAAATATAATCATTTCCCAAAAACGCGGGGAATTTAAACTTTTAATATACACGTCATAAAACCAGGAGTCCATAATTATAAAACTGAGATAATGTTCAAATGGCTCCCAAAAGATTACATATTTATCTCAAAAGTAAAATAACAACTTATAAACAAATCCCCAGCTAACCCTCGCTCCGAGTCTATGCATCTCTTGGCCCACCTATCAAATCATCTACTCCCGGATAACAAGTTATTTGATCATCGCCACACACACACAGAAAGGGTGAGCTATGCACAATATATAGAAATAGATACAAGAAATAAATATGCCGCTCATCCCAAAATAACATAAATAATATTTCATGCTTTTCAAATAACCCAACCATGACCTCATAGTCCTTTATGAGTCATATACATGTACTAGGTCTTGGGACTTCGCTGTGCTCTCACGAAACTAACTCTTTCGTGGTCTATCCCTATGAGCCTATCTCTCTCATAGTCTTGCCCTACAGACTCCTCATCTGTAGTAAAACATCCAAGTCTTCTCAACTTGGACCCTGTCACGTACGCAATCACCATACTATGGACTCCTCGCCCAATAGTAGCCGACGGGAACATAACAGTTCCTTACCCATCGTGCGCCCTACACATGTAATCACCATACTAAGGACTCCTCGCCCATTAGTAGCCGATGGGAACTCAACCAGTTCCATGCCCATCATGTGTCCAACCACCAAGCACATCCCAGACCCCTATTGGACTTAGTCCTTCAAGCCCAAACACCAAACCACATGCATATACATCCTATACTTAGGATAAATCAGCCAAATCACACACACAAGCACACACAAACATGGAATTTCGCATAAACTGGCTTAAGCTAGGGACTCTCGCCCAAGCTAAGCCCTCAGCCTTGCTTAGGCTAGCTCCCCTCGCCTGGGCGAGCTTAAGACAATGACCGCATCACGCTAACTCGCTTAGGCGAGATCTGTTCACCTAGGTGAGACCATCACTCGCCCAAACACCCAATTCAATCTCGCCTGAGCTGCAATACAAGAAACACATCCAACTTGATCACAACATCTCACTTAGGCGAGACCGCCTCGCTTGAGTGAGACCCTGGTTCGCTCAAAACCGACAAAACTCCCAGCATGGACGAGAAGTCGCGCTCAACACGCGCAAACTTCATCACTACCTCGCTTAGGCGAACCTCACTCGCCTGAGTGAGTGTATGTGTCACTCAAACCCAATCCTCATCGCCTGAGCGAGAAGCTCGTGTGGCAACAGGGTTTGCGTCTCTGCTAATCTCGCCTAGGCGAGCCTGGCTCGCCTGAGCGAGAAATGCAGACTCCTACACTGGTCACGCACGCAACAACAGCAACCAAAATACCAATTCACACTCCACTTCATACCAAAGCAGCTTGTATCGATTGCAGCAAACATACAACATAATTTAAATACAATACCGTCCCCCAACCCTCAAATTTGCACAATAGCAGTGTACATAGTGCAAACATCCATCATAATCATACATTTAGGTAAAAACACCAATAGAACAGTACCCAAATACCAACCCCTAATTCCTCTCATGAACCATACCCATATTCCTACCTTAGAGCCATTCTCTTGATATTTATTCTTATTCTAAACATAAGTCCAAACTTAAGTCTATTGAAATAACATTGTTAGCATGAATAACCGTATACAAAGAATTATCTTTTGAATCTTAGTTCTAGTCATGATTTTGTCTTTGAAAGAAATCTCAGAGGATTAAAAGAATAAAGTATATTTAAGTTATTATTGGCCTCGACTCTAAACGATACAAAACTATTTGTATGTATCCGAATAATCCTCTAGTCGAAATTTAAGAGAACAAGGGTTCATCTTTGGAACCACTTTTTCATCCTCTAATCAAGGATCAAGAAAACCAGAGTTTCAATTTCCTTATACAACAAGGATTTATATTATTTTCATCACACTCTGATCCCAACCACCTAAATTTATATGTATGCTTCCCTGTGAAGTTGTTTATCTTCTTCCAAATTGTCTTTGAAGAAAATCTTTTTCTTCCTCCCTAGTGAAAACCCAAATACTTGGCCTAATCTACACTTCAGAATGGTTATTGCTTATTGCACTCCAACAATTACTAATTGCATCCCTAGAATAATAGAAAAAAGACTAAAACATCTTTCACCATTATCACTATTGTTGCTATCATCACCGTTGTTGTAGAGTGTTCTTGAATCAACAAAATAAAACCAAACACAGAGAAATAGATTGTCACATTGTGAGGGAGAAAATCAACAATGGTTTATTGAAGTTGCTGCCCATATCCACCAAATCTCAACTTGTTAATGTTCTAACTAAGTCTCTACCTCTGTGGATTTCAACAATATATGTTCAAAGCTCCTTTTTTTCCCTGAAAATATTTGAACATCAGATCATTCCCATATATCTTCTACATTTTTCATCCATAACATGCTTGTAACATCTCATTTTAATAGCATAATACTACTAAAATAAAAATTTTATTATGAATATTCAGAAAGTAGACAATCTAATGTATATGGTATATTAGTACAGTCATATCAGATAGGACAACAATAATATCACACACATACATTTTCAAGCTACTATAATATCCTTCTATTACTAATATACCTAACAGGATCTAGTCTCGCTCGACCAGCCATACTAATGGTACCTCAACCACAAGAGGTATCAGTACACTTTGTATGTATTTCATCCATACAACCTACGTCTATACTCATAACTAATCATAAAGTTTTATATCCTATCTTTACTCAAATCTCTCTTTTACAAATCTTGATGTGTTTATTATGTATGGCTCTCACACCAGCTCTATAATTTCTTCGTGCCTTCTCCTTACCCTACTTGTTGTTCTTCATCCCATCTGCATAATTCCTTTTGTGGAACTGCAGCGGAACTATATTTGTTTTCATACTGTAGTCATGAATTATATTCCGAGTCGACTAAAAGATAAAGCAAGTAAATTGCCACTAACTTTGGCAGCATCCACTAATTCGAAACTTAATTCGAAAGTCATATTTCGACCCGGACGTTTTCGGAATGCCCCCAATAACCAACGAATGGCAAGTGTTTTTCCTTGTGCAGATCCTATTTCAACGGGAACTTGATGAGTTGATCCGCCTACGCGTCTTGCTTTTACTGCTATATCAGGAGTTAATCCACGTATTGCTTGACGTAAAACAGATAGTGGATTTGTTTATGTCTTTTATTGAATCTTTTTCATAGCTCGATAGAGAATTTGATAAGCCAATGATTTTTTTCCGTGTTTCAGAATACGGTTAACCAACGTGTTAACTAATCAATTATGATAAATTGGATCAGATTTTGTGGTTTTTTCTTCTGTAGTACCTCGCCGTGACATGAGCGTGAAAGGAGAAATCCATTTTTTTAGAACTTTTATAAGGGCTAAAATCATTTATTTTGGCTTTTTAGCACCATATTGTAGGGTGGATCTCGAAAGATATGAAAGATCTCCCTCCAAGCCGTACATACGACTTTCATCAAATACGGCTTTCCATAGAATTCTATATGTATCTTTGATATCTAGTATGCAATTTTGTTTACTCACTTGAAATTGACTATCCGTCCCCCCTTTTCCTGCTAGGATAGGAAATCCTGTATTTTACATATCCATACGATTGAGTCCTTGGGTTTCTAAAATAGTGTAAAGTGCTTTGAATCATTGCTATTTGACTCGGACCTATTCTAAAAAAGTCGAGACATTTCGAATTGTTTGTTGACACGGACAAAGTCAAGGAAAACCTTTAAAATTCTTTCCATATTGGACCTTGAACATATCATAGTTCTGAATCGAATTTCTTTAGAAAGAAAATCTTTTGTCTCATGGTAGCCTGCTCCAGTTCCCTTACGAAACATTCGTTATTGGGTTAGCCAAACACTTTACATGTTTCTAGCGATTCACATGGCATTTTCAAATGATACAAGTCTTGGAAAAGAATCTACAACGCACTAGAACGCCTTTATTGACGATCCTTTACTCCGACAACATCTAGGGTTCCTCGACCCCTCTTACTAGGACTACACAATGTTCTTGTAAATTATGACCAATATCGGGTATATAAGCAGTAATTTCAAATCCAGAGGTTAAGCGTACTCTGGCAACTTTACGTAAGGCAAAATTTAGTTTTTTTGGTGTAATAGTGGAAAAGTTGACAGATAAGTCACCCTTATTGCCACTCTACAGAACCGTACATGAGATTTTCACTTCATATGGCTCCGCGTTCAATTTTTTTTGAAGTCATTGGATCTGTTTCCTAGTTCGGTTTGAGAATCTCTCCCCTTCTTCTATTCCGTTCCGAAGAGTAACTATGACTATTTCAGTCACGTTTTGTCTTCAGAATAAGAAGATCTCAACTTTTTTTGCTAGTAATATCTATCTATGAAATTAATTATAAAATTACGTTTAAGAAAAAAGACTTAAATAAAATTGGATTGTACTAATATATCTATATTAAATTAATTATAAAATTATGTTTGAGAAAGAAAAGGTCTCAAAAAAATATTTTATTACTAAAATAACTCTATTAAATTAATTATAATTTTATGTTTGAGAATATAATTTAATTAAATTATTATTTGTGTCTTTTAATTTTTTATTAGTATTAAACATGATAATTAATGAGTTGAAACTTTTATTTAGTAAATTATAATTCTTTTATGAATTAATTATCTTTATTGTTATATAATCAATATGTATTATATTATTTTCTTTTAAAGTTTTGACAGATTATATCTTAAATCTCATATTGCCATGTGTACCAAGTTTTGTTCATCCTCATTTTTTGTTTAGTATATTTTTTTCTTCTATTTGTGTTGTTGTTTTTATTCTGTTTTGGATTTGTATTGGAATTAGAAATGTGTTTCTTTTGTCCAATTTTGTTTTTTGGTATTTTTTATGTTCGAGTTTCGAGAGTTTTTTTGTATATATCTTGACGAAGAACTGAAATTATTTTTAAAAACTATTAATTAGATTCAGGTTTAGTCTTTTGGGTGGATAATAGATTAATTGGAGCATAATTCAAAATTGAATTTTCTGTGGAAGGATAATTAAAGTTTAGGTACAAAAAGACTTATTATCGAGTTGAGAAAAACAATATTTTTTTAAAATTATTTTTATTAATGATTAATCGTTAAAATAAACTTTGTAGGTATGTGAAAAAGTTGAGACTCATAAAGGAGAAAGAGACTTGAAGATACTATAACTATACCATCTAGTCTACTTTTTTTACAATTAGAATCAGATTTTATTGTTTTAACTCATTTGTTTTATATACTTATATTTAGTAGTGTTTTGTATGTTATAATTTTTATTTCATATAGAAGTATATAAATATGTAAACTAGAAAATTCGATTTATTTTCCTAATTAAATATTTTAAGAGAAATTATTGGTTTGAAAAATGATAAATCAATTGGCATTCTTAAATATATAAAAAAATAATTTTTTTTCAAATGTGCATATATATCTTATAGAATAATGTTAACCATTCAAGTGTTAATTGTTTCGGCAAAAAACAATTTTTCAAAGTTAAAAATAATAAAAACTTATTTAAAATCGACCATGTATCAATAAAATGGATTAGCACGAATTACCATATAGTAGGGATTGTCTGATTTGAATTTTCGATTAATCATGGTTTTGTTTTTGGATGAAATTGATAAAAGGAGGTGTATTTTTGACTCTAAACTATGTCTTTTTGTATGAGATTAACAATTACTAACTGCATCCCTAGAATAAGAGAAAAGGACTCAAGCACCTTTCACTATTATACCACATCACCATTGTTGCTATCGTCAATGATGTTGTAGAGGAAGAATAAGAAGAAAAGCTGAGCATTGCGGAAGAATAGGAAAAATGCAGAAAAAAAACTTATTTCGGAAAGGTGTTCCAGAACGTATTTCATATGATTTGGAAAGCTCTTTTCAGGACATATTTCATGTAGGAGTGTTCCGGAAGACATTATATGCATTCTAGAAAGTTTGTCATGGAAACTTCATTCCATAATGCTTGTCCTGGAATATATTTCATGTGTTCCAAAAATTTTATTTCTGAAAATCTGTTCTAGAAATCTTGTTTCAAAAATTCCGAAAAGCTTGTTTGGCAAAGTTTCCAAAACATGTAATTTGGATGTCACTTTTATGAATTTCGAAAGTTTGAAGGGATGTGCAAAGAAATCGTAGGCGTGAAGAAGTAAATACTCTTTCTGAAAACTTCCCATAATAGTTTTTCGACTACTTTTCCTTTAGGCTGCTGGTAGTACGCTAAATGGGGCTTCTCCTTACATCCCAAATAATTTCTCATGTATCCCCACATGTCATAATTTATTACCATTATGACCTTAGCTAACTCAGTTGGTGTGAGTAATTAAAAAAAAGTTACTACGCTCTTTATTTTTAACGGAAACATTACACCTTCAAACTTCTTCCGTTTTGAATAGTTCACACCTCCTACACTACCAAAAATTTCTTTCGTTCTATTCTCCATAAAAACACCTCCAAATTTGCTTCGTTCTATTTTGTATTTCATTACACTTATTTTGAATGTCTGTTAACTGTGCTTGTTGGGTGACTGTTGTTTGCTGCTAAGGTAACAAAATTGGAAAACTGGGTGTTTACGAAATAATCATCTAAGTATCGGTTGTCGACATCTAGTATTTATATTGAAGAATTGGGTGTCGACATTCGTAAAAATGTGTTCGCTATTATAGACCGAATGTGGACATCCGGTATGTGTTGAATCTGGATGTGGACATCCGATTCATTGTACAAACAGATGTCACATGGCTTGTGCACTTCTGGTTTATTTTTAATTGTAACTGATGTTTATTAATTTTTATTTTTTGAAATTTCAATTTCTATTTAGCATTGTACTTATATTTTATCTATTTTTTCTTTGTTTTTAAGATAATAATTTATTAATTATTTTCTTTATTTAGTATAAAAATGAAAACATATGTCATGCCTATGGGTTTCCTCCTCACTGATAACATGCAATTATTAAAAGGTATGTTAGTCAAATATTCAAAGTGAATAGTCCATCCACTCATATATCTTCAAAATGCCAAGATGAATCCTTGCCCTCATCCCTCCATATTCACTCTCACATATCCATCCAAACCACTTGAAACAAACATCCTCAATGAATGGATACCCATCATCACCAATAGTTTAACCCCTGAAACAAACACTGCCTAAGTCAATGGGAGTAAATCAAGTAGTGTATTTGTACACTCTCAACTATACAAAGGTCTACCATAGAGTATCGTCCATGGGTTCAAAATATAAGATTAGGAAGACAAAATAATTTTTTTTTCAAATACTTAATAATAATTTTAACAAAACCATGGAGTGAACCTGTATATCTTGATATACACGTAGTTCCACCATTGTTCATGAGTATGAGACACCAATGAATATTTTTGACAGCTGGTATGCCTAAGTTCACTTGGATATAATGTTGAAAATTTCATGGATCGTTATTCTTGTGGAATGCATTTATTGAGTTGGGGTTTCTATTTTGAATTTTGAAAATTACAATAAGTCATTTCTTGATGAAGGAAGAGAGGTCGATGCATTCACGTTTTCAAAATGTATTTGCTTTAGATATATTTTGAAATATGCTATTGGTGAAGGGAGAGATCTTGATGGAGGAAGAGATGTTGATGCATCACATTGGTGATGTGTTTCATTAGGGTGTGCCTTGACAGTCAATATTGTTCCATTTTGTGAAGCTATCTTGAACTCTACTAGTTATTCAAACTCATGTAGAGGAGAATGGTTAGGTGGTAAGAATAGCAGAATGTCTTGTCATAAGGATGATTCCCTTATTCTTATGATTGTGAAAGGGATTAACCTTGTATGTGGTAGCTCGATAGAGCATGTTATATCACCATAGGTGCATGACTTCACTAGTCTGACAATATTGAGTCTATAAGAGTATGGTTTATAATATGACATGTTGAGTGATTGTGTTGTATATTTTTGACATAAAAACTTATATGCATATGAAATGTTTTAAAGTGCTTTTGTATAATTTATTCAATTATCTTACCTTTCTTTTGTGTTCTTTTCTCTGTGTTGTCTGTTTTCTTTTGCAATGATCACCTTATTGGTGTAAGTAGATGAAGATGCAGGTGTAGTGGTACCTCTTGTAGTTGAGGCGCCATCAGTATGGGTGGTCGAGCGAGATTAGATCCTGTTAAGTATATTAGTAATAGAAGGATAGTATAGTAGTTTGAAAATGTATGTGTGTGATATTATTGTTGTCCTATCTTATATGACTGTACTAATATACCACATACATTAAATTATTTGCTTTCAGAATATTCATAATAAAATTTTTATTTTAGTAGTATTATACTATTAAAATGAGATGTTACAAACATGTTATGGATGAAAAATGTAGAAGATATTCAAATATTTTCAGGAAAAAGAAGGAGCTTTGAACATATATTGTTGAAATCCATAGAGGTAGAGACTTAGTTAGATCGTTAGCAAGTTGAGATTTGGTGGATATGGGCAACAACTTCAATAAACCATTGTTGATTTTCTCCCTCCACTACTACAAATTTATTAATTACCTGCCAAATTTATTGCAACTTTTTTTTACATGAATTTCATGCAAAATTTGTTATGAATTTATTATTATATGATTTTTTCCTGCAAATTTAAATTTCTAAAAAATTTCATATAAAAAATTTATATTTATTGCAAATTTTTCTGCAAATTTAAATTAGTAAGAAAAAGTTAAATGTTTTATAAAATTTGGCAGGAAAGTACTAATTTTCTTTTGCAGGAACTTCACTATTTAAAATATTCATATTACTTGTCAATTTTTTTTAGAAAATTTTTACTCAGAAAATATTTATAAATTTTGATATGAGTATTAATTTGAGGCAAAAATATTTTACAAAAATTCTTACAAAACTTGTTGTAGTTTACTTATTATTTATTTATTTTATTTTGGGAATTAAAAAAGAGCAGGAAAAGCAGCAGATTTTTTAAGTTTTTTCATGCATATTTTCTTAGAAAAATAAATTCGTAAATAAGTTTTATGGTATTTTAGAATTTGCAGGAAATCTATCGTCTTCCTATGATATTTTTTCTCAACAAAATAAATTAAATGATCGATTATTTTGTTTTTTTGGGTAACAAACCAACTATAACAGCAACACTTGACCTCACTTACTCATTCTCTTCACAATTCAGCTCTGAATCGAAATGGAATATAGAGATCTGAATTCAAATGGAATTGAGAGATAGCATGTGAGAGTGATTGAGAAATGAGGGAATAGTCGGTGGGATTCAAAGGCAACGACGTTTTCTCTGCAGCTGCAAGCTCTGCTCGAGAGACTCAAAGACTTCGATCAGGAAGACTCTTTTGGCCTCTGGTACGAGCTCTTCCCGAGGAACGCAACCACGACATTCTCCTCAAGGATCGTCCAGATATTAAGGTAACTTACTTTCCTCCGATCCAATTCCCTCTCTTCGCCTCCGATTAAAATACGAAGCTTCAGATTCACCGTTGGACTTCGTCGTATTTCTTATTTTTGGATAATTTTATATTTTGTTTCGTTTAATTATTGTGTTCCGTGTTGCAGAGTTTAGATCTTTTGCGAATTTACCAGATTATTCTATGCTCGTTGCGATCTTAAGGTTTTGATGTTAATTAGTAATTGCATGTTTGTTAATTAATCCAATGGATTTCTTCGGTTTATGTACAAGAGTGTTAGTTGGTGATTAGTTGTTTGCCTCCTGTGGTTGAATTGTAATTGTTTGCAAGGGTTGCCGTCGGTGACCATTGAGATTGTGCCGAAGAGTAGTGTGTTTATGGGAAAGGAGAGAGAAGCTAGGAGGATCTTGAGAGATGGTGGAAAATTTTGGTTCCTTTTTAAATTTTTTTTGTTTTTTTATACTTGTTGGTTTGAAGATCCTGTCATTCAAACATACTAAGCTTCAGTGCATTCCTAGCCGATTTGAATTAGTGGCAGAGTATGTTAGAGTATTTGAGCCTTTGATTATGACTAATGTCGTGCTCAATTTTACAGTATTTGGGAAGAGTCAACAGAAACAATGTCAAGGGATACTCATATTATGGTGCGAGGAAGGCTGTTTTTGCTACACTGAATTTCAAACATTTTTGTTGCATTAAGTTTCATATGCAACTATGAAGCGAGATGTGGTTTGGCAACTAATTTTGATTCCTCTTACTATTTTACGATAATTATTCAAAGTACAGAATTTGTCTCATGTAGCAAAATCTACAATACTCTTTAATCTTTATGTGATTCACATCCAGTGGTAACCTTAAGTCAGTAGAGCCTACATTTCACATAATCAGTCATGCAATGATTAACACACAGTTTCTTTGTGTATACACTATTTCCTTTATGATTCTGAATTACATGTTTTAATTAGCCAAGGAAGTATAAAATGTTTATGTGATGTTTATGCAATAATTGTAATGTTGATAAAACATGAATGCTTGATATAATCACTATGGCAGAGAATATAAGTAGATTTAGACATCATTGAATCTAATCTGTAGAATGTAAGAGAAATAAAAGCCAGAAAAAAGGAGATATCTCTCTAAAATAGAGCCAAGTGTCAAGTGTTGATTGATTTTGCATATACTGGAGACATTTATATTGTTATTGATGCATTAATGATAAATTTTTTTACTAGCTATTGCTTAGAAATTTTTCTTATTTTCTTCTCTTACAATGTTTATGAAAAAATTTATCCATATATTATCTGACGGGTAATAATCAATCCTTATGTTCTACATTAATAGGTTTCAGATAGGAATTGGGAGACTCATTTTGATGTTGTAGTGCAAGAGAAAATATTTCTTTTGATTTATTAATTTATGTTAATCTGCTTGTGTTTACTTTCACTCCTTCTTCATGACTTTGCTCACTCTACAATGCTCCCAAGAGGAAAGTAGGTCTGCTGCTATTGGAAGGGCACGAATGGTCACATAGAAGAATGCAAATCTGGTTCAAACACTTGGAGGGAGCTATGTTCGAAATGAAGACAAAACTCGCATTACTATGTATTCTTAATATATAATTTATGTTAGATTTATTTACAATTAGAGTCTAATTACTATGTACTCTTAATATAAAAAAGTTGTTTATAGTGTTAATCAGTAAGAAATTATAATTAAAAAATTGATTATATATGATAATTTGTTGGATGATACAGAAACTGTGTTACGATGAGTTACATTCCTTTCTGAACATCTCTTATATTGCAGAAGTAGTTACAAAAAATGTTAGACAAAAAGTTATAGAAATAACTATATTTGGAATAAAAGAAATGTATAACTTGTTTAATGTGTTTGTTTCTCATAAATAATAAATGTTAAAATTAAGGATTATTTAATTTAAGTTAGCCGATATAAAAATAATTAAACATAACTCATCTATAAAAATTACTAAACATGAGTCATTTATAAGTTGTTTTGTCATTTAAAAATAATATAAAAATAAAAAATTATATATTTTTTAAAATTTTTTTTACGGAATTTGTTGTGAAAATATTTGTAGAAAAGACATTCTTACAAATTATTTTCACAGAAAATATTACTTGCGAATCTTATTGCAAGAAATTATTTGAGAATTTGAAAACTCGAAGAAAATTACTTGTAAAATTTAAATTTTTGGAAAAAGTACTTGCCATTTTTTAAATTGATTTTTTTGCAAGAAAAGTAGCTGCGAATTTTATTTTGTAAGAAATTTGTTGTGAATAGTTTTTGTAAAAACATTTGCAAGAAATTTCACGCGAATTTTAAATTCCACGATAATTAATTACCCACAAAGATATTACCTATCAATCAAAATTTGTAAGAAAAATGGCAAGAAAAACATTTCCTGCAAATTTTTGTAAAAATTCTGCAAGAAAATTTGCATGAAATATAAAAATTTCTAGTAGTGCTCACAATGTGACAATCTATTTCTATGTGTTCGATTCTCTTTTGTTGATTCAAGAACACTCTCTTTTTCTTCTTAATCCTATACAACAACCGTGATGATAACAACAATGGTGATGTGGTGTAGTGGTGAAAGATGTTTGAGTCTTTTTCTATTATTCTAGGGATGCAATTAGTAATTGTTGGAGTGCAATAAGCAATAACCATTTCGAAGTGTAGATTAGGCCAAGTATTTGGGTTTGCACTAGAGAGGAAGAAAAAGATTTTCTTTAAAAGACAATTTGGAAGAAGATAAACAACTTCACATGGAAGCATATATATATAAAGTTAGGTGGTTGGGATCAGAGTGTGATGAAAATAATACAAGGATTATTTGTATTAGGATGACAATTGCCAGTAAATAAAAACTGTTATTTGAGGTCAACGTAGTATGTCTTATGTGGAGATGAAAATGAGGTTTTAAACATAAATCTTTGTTCTATAAGGAAATTGAAACTCTTGTTTTCTTAATTCTTGATTAGAGGATGAAAAAGTGATTCCAAATAACTCTTGTTCTCTTATATTTCGACTAAAGGATTATTCGGATACATCCAAATCCAAATGGTTTTATATTATTTAGAATCGAGGTCAATAATAACTTAAATACACTTTATTCTTTTAACTATGTGAGATGTCTTTCAAAAACAAAGATCAAAGATTCAAAACAGACAATTCTTTGTATACGGTTATTCAAGCTAACAATGTTATGTCAATGGACTTTGAGTTTAGAATAAGAATAAATATCAAGAGAATGGTTCTAAGGTAGGAATATAGGTATGGTTCATTACGCAAGACGGAAACAGGTTATAAACAGGGTAGGTACGTAGCGCGCATGGACATATCAACATGAAGAACGTGAAGTAATGGTATGTGGAGAAATACGAATAGGGTGAAGTAATGTGTTGCAGTAGCATCTATTCTGCAACACAAATATGGTTTTGCTGCAGTTTTACAAAAGCAATTATGCAGATAGATGAAGCACACAGAGTAGAGTAGGGAGAAGGCATGAAGTTGTATGGATGAAATACATACAAATGGTTTTTAGAGCTAATTCTGGTGAGGATACAAAAGCGAAGAGTATCCAACAAATTGTATTTTGTATAGATCTTTGTATTATATTCATGTTGTCGTTTACACAACTGTATATATGGATTAGAATACTCCAAAAGTATCGCTTATGATATGAATGTACTAATCTTTACGTACAACTGTGCGAGTAAATCGAAGAGGAGTGAATACAAATATTATTAAGAATTTGATAAAGCAATAAAAACAGAGACTACACTTTAATGATTTTTACATTTTATTTATACTAGTTAAGCCTGCTTTAATTAAAGTTTGCATTTGTAAGTTTTTCTTAATCAAATATCAGAAAAAAACAATAACAGCCGATATGAGCAATTTTTCCAAATCTTTTGAATACTTGCATGAGTAAATTTATTTTATTATGTTTAGTTCACCATGAGAAAATTGTTATATCTGCATATGAAATTTCATAGAAAAGACATCTATTATTCCATTAAAATTTTCACTCAACAATCTGTTTCAATTGTGACTAACAGGCAAAGATGGGTTGTTTTCATTCATTCCCCTATCCTTTGATCAGCTTCATTGGAGAAAATGGGGTAATGGAGGGAGATCCAAATATGATAAAAAAAAATGAAATACATTTCCAAGATCTTTTCAAGCAATTCTACTCCTCAACATTAGTACCATATATATATATAAGCTATACCCTGTATGCAGTGCAATTGGGTCAACTATACAGACTTTGACAATTTATCTCAAATCACAAGTACTACCATGGATGAATCACTACTGAGTTTTGAATGTATGTTTGACTGTTTTTTGTGTCTAAACAAAAACTATATATGTTAAAGTATAATTAGAAAAATATTCAGTAGACAAAATATAGAGAGAGAAGCTTTCTTAATATCTGATTAATATCTGATACTGATATGCACCACACTCAAACATATGTTACAAACTTGTTTTGCAAATGAAATTATGTAAAAAACACGATACTACTTGTGCACATGTTAAGCCAACAGCAGAGAGAAGAATGCAATGAGCATTACAATTATCTGCATGTGAGTGAACCTTGCTCCAACAAGAAGCATAACAGTAGCAGCACATGCAAACAAAGTAAAGCTCAACATTGTTATGATGGAAAGCCAAAGTGAATGGGGTGGTTGTTGTGCTTGGAGAACTGGTTTGCTGTATTTCAGTGACAATGAACACAGAAAAAACCCAAAGGTCGCCCACCATGATGCCGCTCTTCCCGTCATTTCTGCTGTTCTTCTTTTCTCACCACAACTACTGAGGAAATGCTTCATTCCTATTCTGCTAGGTACTTCCCCAACACCATTAACAGTGCCACATATCTTTAACCTGATCCATCTTGCTGTGCAATTAATTTACTATTTTTAGCATAATTAAAGAAACCAACTTACACTTGAACTGTATATTCGTCTTAGTGATTCAGAAAGCTTGCCTTTCTCATTATTTGCATGCTTCTCCCTTTTGTTGATCTTCAAACTTCTTGTAAAGGCTTTTGCAAGAATATTTCCAAGTTCCAATTTCAAAAACATTAATTGAAACATTTAAAAGGCTGACTTTGGCGTATGAAATCAAGATTCCCCAAAATTGATAGAAAAGTAAACTAATAATAAACCGATGGATGGGTGGTTTATGAAGAATGGTTAAGAAAACATTAAGAACTGAACATGATCACGATACAGTTGAGCCAAAAATCAAGCATAAACAACTTACGGAGGAGAAGGAGTTCATGATTTGGTACACTGCGTAGTGTTTAGGGTTTAGCTTCTCACGAGTACAGCGTATTTGGTTCAACTCGATTATTTGTGAACGTTGAAACCAAACCCTGGTTTCCAAACAATTATTCATTTCCCACAGCTTTCGTGAAGTAAAAAGTGAAATTCCGCGTTGGAAAAGTTAATCCTGGGTAAAAGAATTTACATGATATTGTGGACAACAATAATAGTCCCTGAAACCGCCACTGTAATTCAGTAAAATGGTGGTACTGTTAGGTCAACACATAAAAGTAAAACAAAAAGTTTAACAATTGTGTGAAGTTTTCTATCACTGAATCGTTAACGCGGTTTAAGCAAATTAGTGTGTCTCTTCTCTAAATCTTGTGCAGAAGCAAGAAGCGATTTTAGGTTGTGAAAATTTGAGGTACCTGAGTGAAACGCAAGAAACCGAACAGAGCAGTTCAGCAGCTATGTCCCTTCTTCAAGTTTCGCCAGAAATTCAGATACAAAGAATGGAGAAGTTCGATGAAGACGAAATCAAAGAAATCAAGGGTAGGTACTAATACTCTTTACCTTCAAGACGATTTTTTATTTTTTAAAATTAAATTAAGTTTAAAATTTATTTTTAATATAATATTAAAATATATAAAAAAAGTGTAATTTTATTTTATTAATTATTTTTATAAATTGAATTAAACTTAAAATTTACTTACTCGGTGGATTTAGGGTCTTAAAACTCGTGCAGCTAAGATGAATGAAAAGTTAAATGTATTTTATAACTAGTAACAATTCATTATTGTTGAAATTGAATTTCACTTTTATTTATCAAGTACCATATTTCATTGCTTTTAACAATTTATTATAGAAATTGAATTCAATTTTACTTTTCAATTACCATATTTTTATTGTTTGAATGTAGGAGTTCGGTGATTTGGATGAGCTGACAGTAGAGAAGATTCTCAGTACTTGTAGAACCAATTAATAACAATTCATTATTGAAATTGAATTTTATTTGTATTATCTCAAGTACTATATTTTTCTTGTTGTTTTCACTTTTAATAAGGTTTTTTTGCATTTATATATCTCTTTTGAAAGTAGTAAGAGAAACTTCAATCAAATAACCCCTCAATTACCTAATATATATACTGCTTTTATGCACGGCAAGTAAGGTGAATGAAAAGTTAAATGTACTTTATAACTACTAACACTTCATTATTGAAATTGAATTTCAGTTTTATTTATCTAAGTATCATATTTTATGGTTTTTAAGTAGGATGAGACATTAAAACAAATCTTCCATATGCTTATACAACCAACTAATATCAATTTTACTTTTCAATTATCATGTATTTGTTCTTGTTTGGATGTAGGAGTTCCATTTATATGATCAACTGACACCAAGGTACTTTATCAATTCTTTCTTCGAAAATATTTGATTTGTTGAGTTTTTTTTTTTTGAAAAGTGTCCGATCATGAGTCATATGTGTTGAAAGTCCCTCATCGACTAGAGATAAGGCAATTTTATAGTATATAAATGAGTTGCAAACCTCACCTTACAAGCTGGTTTTGTAGGGTTGAGTTAGGCTTAAAACTCACTTCTAACATGGTATCAAAGCCCTTGTTTAAAATAAAGCCTATCCTAGCGAGATTTTTTGGACATTCTGTTTCACCCATTATCTGGCCGCTAACGGACCGCTCATTAATTTCTAGTCCCACGCACAATTGATTACATTTGTCTCATTTTGCATCTAGTATCCACCAACACTTGTTATGTTGGTTATTTTTTTTTTTAAAAAAGGGAAAAAAAAAAAAAAAAAAAAAAAAAAAAAACTTGTGTGTTATTTGTTTGGTTTTATTTGGTCCTTTTTGTGGTTCTTAACTATGAAAACATTATTTTTGTGGTTTTATTATCTTGCAACCACATGATTGTGCTTGCAAGATATGTATTACCTCTATTAAAGTAATTATATACAAATCTTTTGACTTTTCCAATAATTTGTTTGAGTATTTCTTAATTGTTAAGTACTGTTTCATCCTTGGTAGTTCAAACTCCCTCACAAGTTTATATTTCTATATCTAAATATTTTATGTGTGAAATTAAATGTATGTTTGGTCGAATCTTTCTATAAAAGTTTTACAAGATATAAACAATTTTGAAATTAATTTTTATTTTGTATGCTTAAAATTAATTTGAAGGGTTGCTATGATGCTAGCAAATCAAACTTTAATGGGTAAAATTTATAAGGATCAAAAGTTTGATTGAACGTACAATTGAAAAATTAGTTTCATTAATTATATGTTTCTTTATACGGAAATTAGCATGTTTAATTTTTCTACAGGGACTCTCTCTTTTGGACATTATTAACATATATGACACAGCTCACATAAAAAAGAAAAAAAAGTGTTGGCTACTATTATTGGGGTGTCACATATTCACACCATCCATCTTTTACATCATATAATCGAACAACCAAAAACAGTAAAATCTAGAAAAAAAAATTAGGTATTGCTACTTCAACTATATAGTTATGGAAATGAGGATTACTTTTTAAATCACTTCTCAATTTTAAAATTAGTATTACTGTTCAAAAAATATATATTCTATTATAAATATAATAGAACTAGTGTCGAAGACATTTGAGTGTGGAAATTGAAAGAATGTGATAGTGAGTAATACAATGTGGTTTGAAAGAGAAGAAAGAAGACGCATGGTAGAGAAGTACGCGTGGTTTGAATATTAGGTTTGTGAGGGAGAAGTAGAAGAGGAGATTTGGGATAAATACGAAATGAGAATATGCAAATTTGAAAAACGATAATGTTACTATAATTTCTATTTTTTGACTCCTATTTTTTATTAATGATATGGTTCATCGTGGATCATTGATTAATATACTATTATCTTTTCTTTTGAAAGAATTAATAATTTACACTAAATCACGTAAAGAAATAAAGGATAAGAGTCAAAAATTGAAAGTCAAAGTATAATCTTTCTTTAAAAATAGTAAGCTTATGAGAAAAGTAGTTTTATTAATTGGTGCTTACTCAAATTGGTAAAAAATAAAATAACTTTTCTGGTTTTTTTTCGTTTTTTTGAGTGTATTGTAGTAAATGTGCCATGTTTCTTATTTTTTATTTTTGTGTACAAAACATACAAGCTTGCATTATTATTATTATTATTATTATTATTATTAATTATAATATATGAAAATTAATACGTAGATTAATAGTGAAACATTACTAAAAAAACTTATATTTCCTAATAATTTTTTTTTTATTTTTTTTTTTAGGAAATACTTACAAATTTTGTTATTAAAAAAAAAATATAGGAAATTGTTGCCAACTTATTGTAAAATATTTTGTATGAAACACTTTTCGCAACAAATTTTGTAGGAAATACTTACAAATTTTATAATTTTGTAGGAAATAATTATCCATGAAGAAATTACCTGTCAATTAAGATTCTTAACAAAAATAGTAAAAAAATCCTTTTTTATAATTTTTTTTAACAAATTTTCAAGAAATTCTCATGTAATATGAAAATTTTTAGTAGTGAAAATATTAGTATTATTATTTATAACTATTAGTATTTATATAAATATTATTATTATTACTATTATCATTATATGTATTCTTAACTATTAGTATTTGTATTATTATTATTATATATTATTATTGTTATTATTAATGTGGCAGTAGATGAAGATCCAAATGACAAAATACCGATTCAAAATTCTGAAGAAACATTAAAGTACATTTTATAATAGTATTTGACTTAACATTAAAGCAAAAATGTGTCAAACAGTATAAACAATTTAAATACAATCCTGAAATGCATACGAAACATCAAATAAATCTAACTAAATTTGATTAAAATGACTAAATCCACGTGTTTTAAAAGATGAAGGATTAAATTGGTCCAGAGTTTCGAAATGTATTAATTCCAAAATTCATTGAAAATTAATAGACAAAAACATATTTAACCCATTAATAAATGGTGCCTATTAAATTATTAGAAAATTATTGTGTGTGATCACTAGTGCAGTAAGGGCTTTCTGCCCCGGTTATTTTTCACATTTTGCCTCGGGTCTGGAACCGAGGCATATTGGGGCGAGGCCAAAAGGTACACATTTTGGCCTCAGTTATCACCTGAAGCCATAGACCCAGTTTTATGCCTTGGTTGTTTAAAATCGGTGCCATATACACAGTTTTTTGCCTCGGGTCAGATAGGACCGAGGCCATAGGTGAAAAATATTTTTTTTTAATTCAAATTTTCGCAGACTTTTTGGCCTCGGTTATGGTTAGAACCGAGGCCATATGTGAGTTTTTTGCCTCGATCTTGGTAAGAACCGAGGCATATTCCACTGCTTTTTTTTAAATAAATTTTTTGTTTTATATATATGGTCGAAAAAAGACCGAGAAGTGGTCACAGGTGGCCGGAGGTGGTCGATGGTGGCCGGAGGGTGTGATGGCAGTGGGTGCAGCGGAGAGAGAGAGAAAGCGTGCGAGAGAGAGACCGCGCGAGAGAGAGAGCGATAGAGAGAGACACGAAATGGAGGGGGCTCGCTCGCGTGGTGGTTGCACTGGCCGGAGGTGGCCGGAGGTGGTCGACGGTGGCCGGAGGGTGTGGTGACAGTGGGTGCAGCGGAGAGAGAGAGAGAGCGCGCGCGAGAGAGAGCGACAGAGAGAGACGCGAAATGGAGGGCGCTCGCTCGCGTGGTGGTTGCACTGGCCGGAGGAGGTCGACGGTGGCCGGAGGGTGTGGTGGCAGTGGGTGCAGCGGAGAGAGAGAGAGAGAGAGAGAGAGAGAGAGAGAGAGAGAGAGAGAGAGAGAGAGAGAGAGAGAGAGAGTGGAAGGAGTTGCAGAGGCGTTGGCGCGGGGAAGAAGAAGGGTTCGCGAATTTCAAACCCTAAATAAACCCTATGGCTTCAGTTGTTAGAGGAACCGAAGCCATTGAACCCTTTTTGGCACCGGGTCTCCTTGGACCGAGGCCTATACCCCTGACGTCCAGCCACTTTTTGGCTTCGGGTCCTACTGGACGAAGCCTATACCCCTGTTTGGCATCGGTTTTGAGCGAACCGGGGCCTATACCCCTTTTTGACTTCGGGTATTTGGAGAACCGAGGCCTAAAACTTGGCTCTAATTGCAAAAATACCACCGTGCCATTATATGTTTCGGTTCCTGGCCAACCGAGGCATATAAGGCGAGGTAAAATGGGAATTCTGCACCAGTGGATGTCTAGTATATGGTTGTCATCTTTGTATAGGTTCAGTAAAGTTTATCCTAAAAAATCACCAAAACCTATTCTCCTTTTAATCGTGCTTGTAAACCCATTTGGAGGAAATTAGTGTTGTTGAATAGGATTCCACTTAGTTTGGAGCATAGTACATGAACATTGGTGCTCATTAATTAAGTAATATGCATTTAAACACCCAATGATGTATTTAAACATTCAAGATTATTTTTATTTAATCATTCATTATTGTGGGCTCAAATATCTTAATTTACACAGTTTGCGTAAATACAAGTATTGTGTTGCTATACATCACTCCTTAATTATAAGATATTATCTTAAAAAAAATTCAAATTTGTTTATCGTTTTTCTAATCAATCATTTGCCTTCATTACTTTTGACTAAAATAACCTTAATTATTTTATTTCATAAATAACTAATACCATGAAATATCTCTTATAAGAAAATATAGAAATATTAGTATAATCTTAAAAAAAATATTAGTATCTTTTGACTAATATACGTTGCGGGCTATTGGATCAGGTTGGCTTTACATTTGTTCTTGTTTAAGAATGGTGAGAGTTAATTTTACGTCGACTTCTGGTAATATATTTTAACTTTTGGAAGTCGACTTTCGATGATATATTTGATTTTCGTAAGTTGATTTTCGATGATATATTTGACTTCCAGAAGTCGATTTCCAGTTATATATTTTCACTTCTGGAAGTCAACTTATATATTTTGACTTCCGGAAGTCGATTTATATATTTTGACTTCTGGAAGTCAACTTCGGTTATATATTTTAGCTTCCGGAAATCGACTTCCGGTTATATATTTTGACTTTCGGAAGTATTTTTCACTGGAAGCCGACATCTGAAAACAATTTTGGGGGTGTGATCTACGTGACTTCGCTCAAATGGTCAAAGGGTATTTTTGGAATTTTAGAAATTTTTGGAGGTGCTAAAGAAATACTTGGAGGTGCAGGAAGAAAGCCCCTAATTTTAGAGTACTTGGGGTTCCAATAGAAATCTTTTAAATTCTTTTCTTTCTTTCTCAAAATCTCATACATTCATTCCCTTCTTTTTCACTCTTCCTCACCATCTTCATTGATTCTTCTCTTCATAGAAGTGAAAATAAAAAACCTCCTCATCTCGTGCCCTTCATTTTACAAGCTATAGAGATTTTGTAGAGTTTTCATCTTGGGATTTTTTGCTCTAAGTAAGCTTTTCTTCCTTTGTTTTTTTTACTAATAGCTATTGTTCTTCTCAATGGGAGGCACATGCATGTGGATAGTTGTGGGAAGCAAAATGGATTTTTTGTGATTTAAGTTTCAACATTGTTGATGATTAAGTTTTGGAGATTGAGTTATGAATGTTCTTTTCTCTAATGATTATGTATTCGGTTCTCTTCAAAGGAATAGAATCTCAACTTTTTGTTACATCCATGTTACATATTGTTGTTTATTCACAAGTTAGTTCATAAATGAACAATATAGCATATTGTAGTGTTAAAATGGAGTGAACTAGTGGGTAGATACATAGGGTGTGCAATAGTAAATGGTGCCTATTAAATTATTAGAAAATTATTGTGTATGTCTACTATATGCTTGGCATCTTTGTGTAGGTTTGGTAAAGTTTAACCTAAAAAATCACCAAAACCTATTCTTCTTTTAATCATGTGTGTAAACTCACTTGGATGTTGAATAGGCTTCCACTTAGTTTGGAGCATAAGTACATGAACATTAGCAAAATAGCTACAGATCTATCAAAACATATATTTGTAATTAATCTTTCACTAATTTATGAAAAAATAGCGAATGAATAAAATTGTAGCTGGTTCGTAGTAAACTAACTAAAAATTTACCAAAACATATATTTGTAGTTAATCTCTCACTAATTAAAAAAAAAAATAGAAAAAAATAGTAGTTTATTCATAGCAAAATACAAATAAATTAAATTAAAGCGTTTTGTTTTGGAGATTTTGAGATTAAAGCTTCCTGCTATTATTTTTTTTTTCACCGTATTTTAGGTGATTTTGAAAAGTATATGACAACTGGAAACAAGTTAATATTATTAAATAAATTTAAAAAACGTTTTTCAATATTTTATATATGTTTAATTAAGGATGGACTAATAGTAATACTTTCAGAGCATTATTGGTTAAGAAAAGGTATCATATATAAATTTAAAGAATCAACACCTTATAAAACAAAAAGTTGTGCATTAACCAAACATATATTTATCTAACTCCAACTTCCTAATCAATTTCTCAAATATATATCTAAGATGTTGTCTCAAACCCTAAGTTTACAATTCTTAAATCTCAAAGAATGTTTATTTTGTAGGACAAACATAAATAAAACATATCTTATCAAGATACACATGAATCAATTTGTCTACAAATCAAAACACTTGGTCATTGTTAAGGGTTTGCATTGTACTTTTAAATATGATGGAGATGTGTTGGTGATAGCTACAAACCACTAGTGAAAATGATAGGTATATATGTCTTTTTTATATATGTGATTAGGTTATCACACTATGTATAGAACAAGGACATATATTTTTTAAAAAATTATATATTTAAAAGCATTTTATTTGTAGCAATATTTGATGATGTTCTACTACTTAAGCATATTTTTGTGCATTGGTACATGACCCAACCAAATAAATTTACCCTATATTTTGCTTTAAAATAATGATATGTATCATCCTTGATTAGGAAAGGGTGTACCAAGGAAACCTAACATGTACCAACAATCCATATACTTAGTGACGAATATAAAACTTTAAGTTAGTGTTGGCAATATGTTGAGCAGAAACAAATACTACTAGAAATTCCTATATTACATGGAATTTTTCTTGCAAATTTTTTAAATAAATTTGTAAGAAAAGATTTTTTTTCTGCCATTTTTTCTAAGAATTTTAATTGTCAGATAATTTTTTCGTGGGTAATCATTTCTTACAAAATTATAAAATTTGCAAGTATTTCTTACAAAATTTGTTGTGAAAAGTGTTTTATACAAAATATTTTGTAAGAAAATTGGTAGCAATTTCTTGCAAACTTTTTTCGCAACAAAATTTGTAACTATTTTTTACGAAAAAAATTTTAAAGCAAAATTGGTAGGAAATATGAGTTTTTTTAGTAGTGAAATATATAAATTTAAGGGAGACAAAATAAAATTTGTTTATATACCTAGTAATATTTTTAACAAGATTAGGAGGTGTGCTTCTTTATCCTCGTGTAGTCTACAACTATTCGTTTGCTAGATTAAATTATTTCTGATCCTGGATATAAGTCAGTGCAACTTTATTATAAAAAAAATGCATAATACTTTATATTCGAATAAGATGTAATAATTAATCCTAATCAATTATTTTAGTAAGATTTTATATCAGAATAAATAACAACAATAGTAAATGCGTTACTATATATGTATTATTTCTATCAAAACATATGTATCTAAAATATGCTAAAGCATTAAATATAAATATCCTTTTGAATCTAGATATTTTCTGTGTGAAATTAAATATATGTTTGGTCGATTTTTTCTATAAAACTTTTAGGAGAGAAAAAAAAATGAAATTAACTTTTATTTTGTATGCTTAAAATTAACTTTTATTTTGCTATGATGCTAACAAATCAAACTTTAATGGGTGAAATTTATAAGGATCAAAATGTTTGGTTGAACGTACTATTGAAAAATTAGTTTCATTAATTCTTATATGTTTCTTTATACGGAAATTATACGCATGTATGTTTTTCCTACATGTACTTTCATATTGGATGGACATTATTAACATATATGACACAGCTCACATAAAAAAAAAAAAAACTTTTTGCTATTATTGTGGTGTCACATATTCACATCATTCATCTTTTACATCATATAATCCAACAACCAAAAACAATAAAATCTAGAACAAATTAGGTATTGCTACTTCAACTATATAGTTATAGAAATGAGGATTACTTTTAAATCACTTCTCAATTTTAGAATTAGTATTATTGTTGCACTACAAAAAATAATTGTTAAATACAACAGTTATTTGGGGTATAAAATGGTGGTTTTGACTGTCATATTTTGTGCGTATAACGGGTATAGGTACCGTCATATATCCTGCTGCCACAATGAGTAGTATGACGATTTTGGACAAAATGCCGCAATACCCGCTATTAAATGTATTGTGAAAATAATGACATTTCAAACCGCTGTATTTTGTGTGTAAACAATGACGGTGAAAACCGTCTTAATTTGTTTATTTTTAAAGAATTGTCATGTGAAATACAACACCTATAAATGTCATTATTTGCACTGTACGAATGCGTTATACAACATTTCAACGACCATAATTTGAATGTGACTTTTTTATATTATTTTTATGTAACCTGCTTTCCATTATTATTGAACCTATTTCCATAAAATTAAAAAAAGTAACTAACAACATCTTATCATTAATACTTTCACTCATAATTTATATTTCATATTTAAAAAGTTGATATTGTGAAAAAATATATATTCTATTATCAATATAATAGAACTAGTCTCGAATAGACATTTGAGTGTGGAAATTGAAAGAATGTGATAGTGAGTAATACAACGTGTTTATTTATTATTTCTATTATTTGTAATGAAAAACCACCAAATTGCATAAAAATATAAAAAAATAAAAAATAAATACACCGACAAGTGTTACAATAACATAGAACCCCACTGTAGAAAATGAATTGAGATTAAATTGTAACATAATTTTTTTTTAACAATAAAAACTATAAGACCCACCAGGATTTGACCAACACAAACCAAATCTTTGGAAGACCTTGAGAACTGTTTCAATTTTGTTGGATAGCTGCAACCAAAAAATATACTCAATATCTTATGGATTGAAGCTTTTTCATTATTATTTCATGTGCTTTTATGCATTTCAGTTAGTTTAGTTTTTAAGATGAAGAAAAAATAATCAATGTAGGAAGTACTATTAAGTTAATTTTAAATTTATATATATATAATATTTTCTTGATGAGACATATATTAAATTTCATTATGAATTAATGATTGTTCATTAAATTGATATCATTACTCACATGATTGATATGATTAATATATGTATATGATTCATTATTTTATAAATATTCTTATATTAACTATTTGATTTGTATTTATAAATATGATTTTTTTATTTTATTATATTTTTAAAAGGAGTAAGTTTTCCGTTTATTCTATAGTAAAATTGTTTTAAAATATTTTGAATTGAATATTCTATAAATTAAGTAAATTGCAAAACATTACATCCTATAAATTGTTTATCAAAATCTTATAATTATTTACCAACATTTCTGTGATTGTGCTTTGAAGGGAAAACAAATAATATTTCGGATGTAGAGACATCAAGGCACATGAGTTGTCTCATTTATTAACTTTCCAACAAAATTTCTTCTGAATTTCAATATTTTATATGTAGAAACGTGCAAATGTTTAAACAAAACTTATACAATACTTGTATATTATTTATATTTTATGTTTTTGAAATGTTACAAAATAATTTATATTTTTAAAATGGAAAATATGCGACATAAGAAAATAAAAAGGCATCTTCACAGAGGTGGAACTACGATGAGACCAAGGGGGCCATGGCCCCACTCCAATTTTTTTTTACATTTAATTTAATATATAATTTTAAATAATTTTTTTCAAATTTAATATTTTAATAAATATTTACACATTTATATTTATACATAAGAAAAGGTTTTCTTTTTCACATTTATTTTTAATTTAATTTTTTAAACATTTTTTAAATAAAAATAATTATTTTATTAATATTATTTTTTAAATGGTTATTTGTTTAATTTAATCATTTTTTATTTTTTAAAATTTAACCATTAATTATACTAAAATTATAAAAATTATTTATATCTAATTTTATAATTATAATAATAATTATTGTAATTTTATTATTTTTTATTATCATAAAAAAAGTAAATACAATGTTTTGACTAGTTTATATAAAAATTTTAGGATTACTTTTTTGATTCCTATTTTCGTTCAAAAATATTAAGTTGGTCATCTAGTTTTTTTAATCTCAATTTGGTTCGAATTTTAAAAAATTATGTAATTTTGTCCTTTTTCGTTAAATTTATTAAATCAAATCAATAATTTTTCATCAAAATTGAAGTTGTGAATGATTTGCTTTGTTGGTGTAATTGGCATAATCGTAGTATCAATTTTGATGAAAAATTCTTGTTCCGCTTGAAAAAATTTTAACAAAAAAGATAAAATTGCATTAATTTTTATAAAATTCAGACCAAATTAAAACTAAAAAACACTAGAGGACCAATATGATATTTTTAGACAAAAAAATAAACCAAAAAATAATTTAAATAAAATTTTGGCACCCCAACATATTGTATGAAGTTCCGCAACTGCATCTTCACCTATTTCAAATAAAAATAATTCTTATTAATATAGTTTAAAATAAATATAATGTTAATTTCGAATGTTTAATGACGATATTCCTTTTACATTAAACAACTAAATTATACTCCATCGAGATTATACAGATACCTAATATTTTATATTGATCTAATAAAAAAATACTGGTCAAATGGTTGGTTCATCGAACTAAGATCTCAAAGTTAACAAAACATATAAATAATTTTAAAATATTTAAATATATTATCGGTTTTCAATACATTCCTAATATAGAAAAAGCATCACCACCAACTTATCTTTTTCTTCGTTAACATTAATTCTTTTTTTATTGTAATACATTTTCAATAAATAATAATTTATCATGTACCAATACTTCAACTTAGGTCACGTATCCATTCTGATACGTATCCGTGTTTGATAGGATACTTTATTGATACTTATTGATAAATAGTAGACTCCAAATTTTTTACTTAAATAATGATCAATTTTAGTGACAAAAAATAGTTATAAGTCATTATAGTAATCAATTTAGATACCAATTTATAAACTAAACATTATTGCCTACTAAAATAGTTAAAAAAATTATAATTGATCTCTAATTGGTAACTAAAATAGTTTTTGTTATCTACAATCATATATTTATTATGTTTTTTAAAATTATTGTATATTTTATAGTATTCATATATCACGTATTTATTATGTATGATATCATATTATTTTTAAAATAAACGTATCGACATATCATATCCGTGTCGATTCATGTATAGTAACCGTAACCGTATATCATATATAATAATTAATATATGTGTTTTCCCAAAAAAACCGTGTGTACTTTGGGAATAATCTTTATTTGTTTTTAAATTTATCTTATTAAATAATATTTTTTTAAACAATCAAATTATTTAGGCTCAATGATATGAGATAATAAAACAAACAAAAAATTTAAATCATTATAAATATCCATATATATATATATATATTCTTTAATTATTAAGAAAAGAGAAAAACCTTGTAAAATCAAATAAAAAGTCACCACCATCGTTAAGATCAGACTTTACTTTAGCAACAAATTATAAGATCAGATTAAACTCAAAAACATTATTTTTATTTGAGTTGTAACTCATGGTCTGCATCGAACCAAGTAGTTGTTTTGTCACTTTTGCCAAGGTAGTTCATACTCAATCATGAATTAAAAACACTCGATTTAGAAAAAACAATGAACGAACTTTTTTTAAACATAGAATTCATTTATTATACAAACTTCTTTTATATTTTATAATTTTCTAAATATAACATATGTATAAATTAATTTAATTTATAAAAAATATTTATCTTCTTCTAAAAATAAATTCATCCAACTACACACAAAAAAAAAACATAACAATTTTAACTTGAAAAAAAAAGGGAAAAAAAAAGTTAAACCCCACTCTACCTTAATTTGAAACCAATTGATTTGATTTGACCACTCAAACTCATTCTAGATTCTCAAAAGAACAAATGATTTAACATATTAATAATTTGAGCAAATTCTCCATCCAAGGAATGAGTGTTCATGTGTGTGGCCTTGGGAAGGTTTGGTTAAATTATTATAGCATTGAGAAGGCCACAAGGTTTTGTACATAATATATATTTGTGACATGTGAGACCACAAAGACCTAAAGTCCTATCTTTCCAACCTGTCCACTTGACAAAGAAGATAAGAAAGTGTCCAATGAACACAATAGGACAAAAAGATGTACCACATTTTCACTAACATTGGAGGAAGCTAAGACATGCTTCATCATTGAGCACCATGCCCCTACACATACTTGCTTCTCATTGGTCATGCCAATATCACTCCACATGAACATTTTCAACTTTGTGACCCATGTCATTCTTTTTTCAAATGGAATGCCATAGCCTCTTGTCTAGATCATTGGTTTGCTTGTTGGACAAAGTGAAAGCTACTTGTACCCTAATTGGGGTGATGCCCTCATGTGAAGTGAAATGCCACATCATTCTATATCTCTTCCCCCACAAATTCTAGTGTGTTTCTATTATTACATCAAATGGAAACCACCACCAATCATGTCTACTTCTTTTCCACACCCTTGCTTTGTGATCAATGTTAACTTTTTTAAGCCTTCTTTCTTTGCTTTAAGGTGCCATGTCTCATACATCATAAAACTATGAAAGGTAGCTTCAAAGAGGGGTTTTGAGTCTTCAAATTTAACTAAAAAGATATTGAGTTTTTATTGGACACTTAATAAATCATTGATCTTTTGTGAACTAATTGTTTTTAACTACAATGTCAAAATATGAATGTATCCGATATGTATGACATGTTTTACGAAAATATAATATTCTTTTCTATCGAGTTACACTATGTGAATTTATAAGAGTTTTGTGTCTCATATATGATAGGAGTGAGAAAGCTAAGTGTCATTAAGTATGAAATGTATAATTGTATTCCACTAGTTATATAAATATTTCAATCTTAAATACGTTGAGAAAATATAGTTATGATTAATTATTTTATTTGAGGTATTTGTTCGTTTTGAAATTTAGAATTTTTTTCATGGTTTTATTCTTAAAGGACGTCTTGAAGGATTGTAGGAGAAATATATATTTAATTCATCCATGACTTTTACTCTTAAGTGATGTGAGACTATTGGATAAGTTGAGGGTCACAAGAGTTTTTCATTTCCACATATGACATTAGTGTCCTGACCTTAAGTCTATTAAGATAACATTTTTAAGTCACTCACCAAATTTGAGGTAATGTTCACTTTAGAGTGCGAAACTCCTATCAAAGTTTTGTCATTAAACAACATCTCATATGTGGTGATTGATATTAATAATGTCATCTCAATGAAGATCAAAATATTGATGTCATATGTGGGGAACAAACCTTTATCCATTGATTTTTGGCACATGTTTTGTTATACTTATTAATTTTATATACTTAGAAGTCGAAATCAAGAAAAACTTAAATACACATTCCTTCTTCGATACTCCAAGACACTTTTAAAATACAAAATCACAACAAAAGTTCTAGACTCAAAAATAAATAATACTTTGAATATTTAATTATTGACCATAACGATATTATTTCAATAAAATAATATTTTTTTTTATTATCATCTCTTTATATAATGTGATACTGTAATATGTATCTTGGATTGATTAATATTAAATTTCATTATATTATAAAAAAAGGGTCAAAAATCAAATTCCAATTTTGGTTAACAGATTAAGAGCCAAGTTATTTTGCAAATAATTTAAAGTTGTTTTTTCCCCTTTTGTGCAACTAGTTAGAACATTTTTAACCTACCTATTACTACGTTGCTCCACTATTTGTGGGACAAACTTGAATGTATCAATATTTGGTCTCGTAATAATGCTGGACAAAATATTAGTTTGCAAAAGGAAAATAAAATAAAAAAAGTATATATGATTGTGTTGGACAAATTAATGTGTATTTGATAGAGATGCAGAGTTGGGTCTCTATTTTAAATTATTGGACATGACTTTTGTAAAAACAGAGGTTTTTAATGGGTTTGGGGTCTATTTTAATTGAAGAGATATGTCCACATTCAAGGTTCATAAAATTTGTGTCACTATTTAATTATTTATATCAACAAACATTCCTACATGGCTCTTCATATAAAGTTTGTGTTTATTTATTTACAATGAATAAATACAGAACATTTTCAAACAAAGGAGAGATATTAATGATCAAGTTATTTTTATAAACTTTTTTTTTAATGTCCTCAACTAAAAATAGTTTTATATTAATGACCTCAACTAAATATCAAGACTGTTTTTATATCAGTAAATTAATGGTGAAGATATAGAACTATATATATAAATGATAATTCACTTATCAAAAAAAATTTATAAAAATAAAAAAAAATACATAAAATAGTTTATATATATATATATATATATATAATTATATAAACATAAATTGTTACTATAATCTATTATAAAATTAATCTAAATTTTTATTGTATATAAAACTCTAAGAATTTTGAAAGGAAGAAAAGTAAACTATTCTAATACTATTAGAAGAAGAGGATTCTACATACGTTATTCTAGACATTCTACATTATTGTAAAATTGATGTATAAATTAAAGACTTTCAACATTTTGTAAGACTTGACTTTTCAAAGATATAAGTTTTAATAAATAAAGAACGAAAAGATTTACAAATAGTCTATAACAGAATCATTCTTTATTTCATAAGAATTACATTTCTTTATTCTCTTTTGAAGTTTGAGTTGTTGAGTTATCTGTTTTCATAATAGGTTTAATTGCTCAAAAGATAGCAACTGATAAATTAAGATAATTCGAACAATTTTTTTTTTAATCAAAGTAAGTATTCAGTTTCCTAATATTGGTTTTACTCTTCTTTTTTCCTCTTTTCTTTTGGTTTCTAATTAGAGGGAGGTGTTAATGGTGTAAGGTTAATTTGGGAGTTGCACTAACACATTTTGTACTTTGAAGGCATACATAAACTATTTTTCTAATAAGCATCTTATCTACATTAAGAGGTTAATTAAGTACATCATGAATTCATGTATGTATTACATCATATAAGTGAAAGGTATTGTTTTCTTAAAGTGGCTTGATTTAGAGTATGATCATGTACAAATAGATATAATTATGTGGAGATATTAAGATATAAGTATATATAAGTTTATTTGTAATTGTTGGAGAATTGAAATATTACTATGGAATTTAAAAAACAATTATAATTATTAATAGTGTATATAATAGGTGTTACAAATAATTTAAAACAAAATATAATTGGTAATAGTTGTAATTATACTGAAACGTAAAATTATTGCTCTTCGTATCATTCGAGTAGTGAGTTGTCACTCGAGTGTGAGTAATCTTACATAGTGGCGGATCTTCGACCAATATTTTGGGAGTGTCAAAATTTTTGTTGAATTACTCTTTTGTTCCATTTTTTGTTAAAAAATGTCAAGTTGGTCTTCTATTTTTTTTAGCCTCAATTTGGTCTGATTTGTTTAAAAATTGATGTAATTTGATTATTTTTGTTAAATTTCTTGAAGCGGAGCAATGATTTTTTATCATGACTAACTCTAAGATTAGGTCAGTTACACAAACAAAACAAATCATCTTTATTCACAACTTCAATTTTGATTAAAAAATCTTGATTTGATTCAAAAAATTTAACGAAAAATGACCAAATTATATCATTTTTTCAAGAACCGAGATCAAATTGGGACTAAAAAAACGGGAGGACTAACTTCACATTTTTGAACGAAAATAAAAATTAAAAGATTAATTTCAAAATATTTATATAAACTAGTAAAAACATTGTATTTACTTTTTTTAAGATAATAAAAAATAATAAAATTATAATTATTGTTATCATTATAATTATAAAATAAATACAAACAATTTTTATAATTTTACTATAATTAATTTTCATTTATAATAGTTAAGTTTCAAATAAAAATAGTCAATTAAAAAAATGATTAAATTAAATAAGTGATCACTTAAAAGATAATGTTAATAAAATAATTAGTTTTATTTTTAAAAATATTATAAAGGTAAAATTGTAAATGTGAAAAACAAAAAAAAAGAATAGAAATATATTAAATATAGATATATAAAAATTTTAAAATATTAAATATATTTAAAATATTAATTTTTAAATATATATTTAAAATTATATATTAATTAAAGGTTAAAATACTTGTTGATCCTCGTTTTTGTCGCAAAATCTCAATTTGGTCCTCGTATTTTTATTAGTCTCAATTAGGTTCTCATTTTTGTAAATTAGTATCAATTAGGTCCTTTCCGTTAGTAGAGAACTAACACCGTTAAGTACGTGCCACGTGTCAGCTCCTTGTTTTTTTGAATTTTTTTTTAGTTTTTTTGAATTTTTTAATTTTTTTTAAAAAATATTTATGCCACGTGTCACATCTGTAGTGTGCCACGTGTCAATCAATATGATGACACGTGTCAAATTATTGTATGAATCTCAATTTGGTCCTCATATTTGTTAATTTGATTTGATTTGAGTCCCAAATTTTTTTAAAAATTTTCAATTTCACGCACTTCAAATTTAGACCAAATTTTACTTTTATATAATGTTATGATTATTTTTATTAAAATTGATATTTTTATTAAATATTTTAATAATATTAATTGTATTTAATATTAAATTTTTAAATATATTTATTTTAATTCGTTATAAAATTATTTTAAAATTTTACATTTGAATTTATAAAATTGTTATTTTTAAGCCAACTCTAAAATATTGTTGATATTGAATATTATACAAATATTTCGAATATAAATTTATTAATCTATATATTTATAATTTTAAAATAAAATTTAAATAAAGTTTAACGTAAAATATAAATTTAAATAAATTAAATATTGTTAAAAATATGTAATAGAAATATCACTTGTAATAAAAGTATCATCGTTACATTTATAAAAAAAATTAAATTTGTTCTAAACTTGGAGCACATGAATTAAATTTTTTTTTAAAATTTTGGGAGTAAAATCAAATTAAATTAACAAAAATGAGGATCAAATTGAGATTCATACCATAATTTGACACGTGTCACCATATTAGATTGACACGTGGCACACTACAAACTTGACACGTGGCATAAATATTTTAAAAAAAATTCAAAAAATTCAAAAAAACGAGGAGCTGACACGTGGCACCTACTTAACGGTGTTAGTTCTCTACTAACAGAAAAGACCTAATTGATACTAATTTACAAAAATGAGGACCTAATTGAGACTAATAAAAATACAAGGACCAAATTGAGATTTTGCGACAAAAACAAGAACAAACGGAGTATTTTAACCTTAATTAAATTATGTAGATATAAAAAGTGGGGGGGGGGGGGGCATAGCCCCCAATGTCCCTTCATAGGGAGCTGTTTAGACAATTCTTTATTTCAAGTGTTAGGGGAGGGAGTTGAAATTACAACCTCTCTCACTCTCCCTTACCATTTTTACCGTTAGACCAACCTTATAAATTCTTCATTTGAAGATGGTGTTGCTCAAACAATGTAAGATTTCTCAAACAAGAAAGATTTTATCTATATGAGAGAGTAATGTCATTCTAGAAAAAAGAGTTTGCTCAAGTCACTGATGGAAAAAAGATGAATTTATTATGACAGGTGTAATCTACTTGTCATAATAAGTTGACTGGTGACATTTTCATAGTAAAAATATTAGTTATTATGACGAATAAAGGGAATTTCACATAATAAATGAAAATAGTAAATTTTTTATGACATGTACGATAGACTTGTTGCAGTAAGTGAAACGTGGTGACGTATATAATTATAATGAGTAAAGTATATTTGAGGGAATTACGGTTAATAATTTGAAAAAACTTTCTCTTCTTATGTTTTTATGTGTGTAGATATATATTATACATAAATAACAAATGATATATTTTTATTGACTAGTGTAATATGTTTTATAGGACATTATGGATTTTGAGGCAACTACACTATTGTAGTATGCCATTAAAAAAAATAGCAATACTTTTACATCAATTGTGTTCATATCTAATGTACACACTTCATTTGTTAAAGTCTTAACCAATATGATATAAACTCTACATTGATATTTTACATTAACTATAGACACAATGGATGCAGAAAATAAATTTGTAACATAATTTAATACGGGATATTAATTTCTCTATTAATATTTACTTCCATATCTTCATATTGAAGAAATACACTGAAATATTTTACAATGCCCATTAATTAAAACTTAAATATTTATAAGAGTAATACACTTGTTTAATTTGTTATCTTTTAAAATTTTATCTACAAACATCAAATAAAAAAAATGTTTCAAGTAGTTTATATTTTAAAATTTATTCAAATAAGTTTTCAATAAAAAATAATTTATTTCTTTCAAGAGTATATTATGATTCCCTTCTAAAACAATATAATGAAATACTAAACTCTTACTTTAAACATACAAAATCATCAAATTTTACAAAATATACTTTATAATAACAAAAAAAAAAATAGTCTTTAATTGAATTATAGATTCTCATCTTTATAACTTTCTTCAAAATACTTTTTATTTTTCATACCAATTTTATGAAATGTATATAATCTCATGTTTATGTGACTGAAATAAAACATCATGTCAAAAACATGAATATGACTTAGAACAACTTCTTTGTTCACATAACTATATGGCCCCTACGACGTCGTTGGACACGTCGAAATCTCTTGTAAGAACTTGGCATCATCATGATGAATGTCATCATTCATTCCCTATCTATAAATCAATGTAATATACGTGGGTCTATTCATGGAACTAATCATGACAATTACTATAGTTTATATTTGAAATTTAGTTTTCTATTTTGACAAAAATGTTGTGTGATTTATTTAAGGATCTAGAAAATAGTCTAATAGTAACGATGAGTAACAATCATTCTAATATTTAATTATTTTATTCATAAAAAGTTTAACTATATATAAATAAACTTTTTATTAGTCGAGTTTTATTTGATAAGAACCATTATTTTTCTAAAGTTTTAGTTATAAATCTTTTCTTTACCTTCTTTGTAGATCTTTAGTTCCGTGCTTTGTATATTTGAAGATCGGAGTACGCCACGAGACTCTTGACGTCGAGATCTACGATTTTATCTGATCATAATCTTGAATAGAGTAAGTTTATCTTTTCCCTTATTTTTTGTCTTTTAAGAAATATGTTGCATGTGGAGTTATGGGGCTTGCATGGGGAGTTTAAAGGCTCAAGATAAATCTTTGTTCAGTTATGATTGTTACGATGTGCTCCGATCATTGATCAAAATTTTCTATGTACAAGTAGAGCAATCTGTATGAGGTATGGGGAACACCTTTTGAGTCTAGGAGTATCTATCCAAGTAAGGGGGAGCTAGTAGTAGTTTTATACTTGCTCATATATGTTTTAACTTGTGTATTGGTTTCAATTGAGATTATGTGATTATTTGATTGTGATTTTGTTTGATTGGAAACAAATATGTTATGAGCAATGTGGAGTGTTTCTGAGTTCTATGGTATGAGTTGAGTATAATGATAGGATTTAATTGTGTTTTTATTGCTTGGACCATTGTTTTCGGGTTACTTTAGTATTGTTGTATGTGGGGCTAAATTGATTTGGTTAGGATTGTCCAATTTGATATATCTGATGTCTATTATAAACTAAAATAAGGTATTTTAAACTAAGAAGGAACTAAAGTTATAAATATAGTAAAGTTAGACAACTTATTCAAGTCCATTTGGGAGTTAAAAGTATGATACAATGTTGGGTTGTTTCACAAAACCGTTGTGGGCCACTCACTGGACTCAAGTCAGTGAGCTCTAATGGTCTAGAGTGTCGAGCGCAACTCTGGGTGTTCACTTGACAATGAGCTCCAAAGGTCTAGGGCATTAGGCAGTACCATGGTTGCATTGTGCGCTCACTTCACAGTGAGCACTAGGAGATTAAGCGTTGGGTGTCAAGTGTGGGGTGCTTTATGCCACCCTGTGTTAGGTTTTGGGCAGTCTTGGTAAAATTTTTATTTTTGATTTGTTAACCGTTAGATTAGACTAAAAATTTTATAGTTGATTCTTGACTGTGACCATTGGGATCTTTGATTAGAGATTAGTGGTTAGAGAAATGTTTTTCACCATTTTGATATGAAAATATTGTAATTGAACGTTATATTAATGCAATAGAAAATAAATGATGAATTATAAACATGTAATTTGAAATAAATAAATAATAGGTGATTTATATTATGAGATTAGCTTGAATTTAGGTAAAATAAATATGTATGATAATGTTTGATGATTTAATATTATATGAGAAGGTGATGTATGTGCTATGTGTGATATGTTGTTCTTTGGCTATTTTGTTGTGATTGTGTTTACTAATTTGGTAATGTTTACTCAGAATTAAGATGAATGTAGTCTCTCTGATGATGTAAAGAAATGTATGGATTGGAAAGTTGGTGCTTGCATATGTATACTTTGTGATTGTGGTGTTTCTAAGGAGGAAGAATACTTTTATAAATTTAGTGTTATGTATTGACTAGGGATACATGTTGGTGAACAACCATCCTAAACTCTACTAGACTTACAAACTCACATAGAGTATTGCAGTCTCGATGGTGAGACTTGAAGGAAGTTCTTATGGTGGATATTGATGAGAACTGATTAAGCTGGGGAAAGTTGGCTTCATCTCCAAAGTTTTGGTGGTGGGTGGTATTGCTATGCTAGAAAAATATCTTGGCCCTTGTTGCATACCATAGTCTCCAAGTGTCTTTCTAGTTGGAGTTGGTCTTTGATTCTCCATAATTTTTGATTGAAGTGTGATAGAAGTACTGAAAGATTCTTCCCCTATCTTTCATTGCTTCTTTTTGTTTTAGCCTTTGTTCCTTCTAGCTGTCTTTTCTATCTTCAGGTCAAATGCTAATCGATCTTCAAGAACCTGACCTCGTAAGAACATAGATCAAAACAACTCAAACAAGGATTAGTACAAAGGAGAAAATTGAATAAACTATCTAATTAAGAAAATATACACAAAGTTGGATGAGATAACTAAAAATTTCAAAAGAACACCGTTCCCCGGCAACGGCTCCAAAAATACTTGTTGGTCTCTTGGCAAGCGTACCAAAATTCAACTGTAGTATAATGATTTTTAAGTAGAGTGTCGAACCCACGAGGAGCGGATTCAGTTAAAATAAGTAATTATCTCGGTCAGCATATGTATATAGAAATTTTAATTTGATAGGTCATTGGTAGTTAAACTAATTTGCATAAACAGAATACAGTAAAAGCATAAAATTTAGATAAAAGATCGGTAAAAGAAACTGGGATTGAATTTCATCTATTTTCCTTGTCTATAATCTGGATGAATATAATACATAACATCTGAAAATACCAATATTGATGCAACACTAAAAAATCATTTATATCGATCCCTCGCGTATAAAATTCATAAGATTAGTTCCCTAAATATTTATTCCTCACATATTCATCAAACTATCCAGCATTATGGCTGAGTGTTAAAAGCAATTGATATATTGAGATCTATTCCTAATATCACAGTATATCAAGTATCATTGTTCAAGTCAGATTTTTAGAGATACTTTCCAGTCAAATCTAAAAATCAAAATCAAGACATCTATTGATTGGATAGAATCAAGCATTAAGAACAAAACAATAATACCAATATTGAGTAAAAACAGAAATGTTATATATCAATATCACCATATTACATCCAAGTTCGAGTAGATTACATTCAATCCCAAAGAAGAAGATTAGCCACCCATGGCAACCATCAAAACCTACGAACTAAAGAAGAAGAAGAAGAAAATATGAACTAAGTTCTGCTCGTGGTCGCAGCTCCAGCAGGTTTGTAGTTCTTCTCCAAAAATCCCCAGCTAGCTTCACTCTTCTAATTCAAGGAGTATATATACTCCACGAAGTCTCGCTTGAGCCACTCATTCTCGCTTAGGCGAGATAGAGTTCTTCAGGTTGAAGAAAGGTCTTGCTTGGGTGACCACATTCTTGCTTAGGCGAGAATTGCAAAAAATTTGATGGCTTCTTCACGAACTCTCGCTTAGGCGAGCTAAGGCTCGCTTGAGCGAGAAAAGCGACAAGTGTCTCGCTTAGGCGAGATGACTTTGGCTTGGGCGAGCATGTTCTCGCTTGAGCGAAACACCTTTGATTTGAGCGATCTTGGCAGAATTTCTTCCCTATTTTCTTTGTTTCTTGCTTTCTCCTTTGTTCCTCTTAATTTCTTTCCTCTTTCTGCTCCACTTTACCTGAAATTTACACAAAACAAGGATCAAGTGACTTCTTTTCAACAAAAACTTGAAAACATGTGACTAAAGCTCATTTTACTTAAATTAGGGGAATCAAAATCAAATGAACACAAGTTAAAAGCATAAGTGCCAGACTTTTCTATGAATCTTTACTGAATTTTGGCACTTATCAGATATATAGGGTGAGTATCCTTTTCTAGCGAAGCCATAAGTTAAACTTACGTTATTATGCGGGGATTGTAATTGTACAGTTTGGTTTGGCCGATCTTGGTACTTTGTTTCATGATTTCATCATAGGTTCATGTGTCGAAGATAATGCATAAATTTAAATATTGAGTCTAAATTTGTTATATCATTAATGTTGCTTTTTTATAAAGAAGAATGTCTATTTTGGTTGCAAGTTAATAAGGATTACATTATTCTAGAAATTTTGAAATATGTATGTTTGAAACTATCATCAACTTACCCTTTCTTTTTATGTGTGTTGTGGTTTATTCACATGTAATAATCGTAGGTTATACTGTAAGCAGAAGATAATGTAACTGAGGGTGATCGGTAATAAGATAGCTCAAGAATGATGATATAGATAGAAGTGGGTTGCATATGTACAGTTTCATTTATGTTTTACATTTTTTCTCCAAATTTCAAAATACATTTATGTTTAGGAATTTTTTATTATCTAACTTATCAAATTTGAAATACTTAGTAAATGATTCTACTGATCTGGAATGTTACGATCTAATTGTAATTTAGTTCATGGCTTTCTAATTAGATCAATTTAGTTCTTAAATTTTATTGAAGTTTTGTATTTGGTAGATTTCTTTTATTTTTTTACTTTTTTTAGTTGAGTTGGCTGAATTTTATAAAAAAAATATACTTAAATATGTTTGAAAATTTCAAATTCAAAATAAGTTTGTTTATGTCTTCACATATGATTTTTTTTAGTTATTATGAGTTAGTTAAAAGATGTTTTTGATTCACTTGTAAAACACCGTCATAGTGGATTAAAATGTAAGTGTACTAGCGTAACCTATAGTATCATAAGTATTAGATTTCAAAAATTGATAAATAATGATAATCATGTTCTAAGTTAAACTTTAAAGTTATAATTGAAAATTAAATAATTTTATTTTTTATTTATTTAAAAAATATTATTTCTCTACAATTAAATCTTTTTATTACATAAAGCATTGATAAAATAAACATTTGAATGAAACAACTAAAAAACATAGTATGAACATAGATTAAAGTTACAATGTTTCCTTTTGACCGAGAGTTACAATACAATGTCTAATAATTTCAGAAACCAAAACAATAATATACATTTCTTTAAGCAATAATAATGATGTATTTAATTATAGTTAAATGTTTTAAAGGAGTACTCTTTGCTACTTAATGCATTTGACCTTTATATTTGAAATTATTACAGAATTAATTATTTTAATGAATAGTTTTCGCAGTGTATTTGGTTTCAGCGTGGTTCAACGATTTTTTATTCTATTTTTTGCGTTAACATTTCTTTTATTTTGTTAAAACCAAATATTTAGAACTTTCTGGAACTAAAGCATTTTATATTTAAAGCGATAGAATTATTTTAATAGAAAATTTGAAATTTATAGCTCTTTTGATTTTTTCTTCATTTCACAAATTTTTATATGAGACAAATTACGATCAAGTTAGAAATAAAATAAAAATCTTCTTTTTTATTATCGTTGACTATGTAAAAGCTACAAAAGACAAATGAGAAAAAAAATGAAAAAATAAATAAATAATGGAAAAATACGACATCATATGTAAGCCTAAATGTAGTATGAACAAATCTAAAATTTAAATGTTATATTGCAATAATTTAATTATTCTACTGAACTGCGGTAAAAGAATTACTTTACCAAACATTTTACTTTAAAGATATGATATCTTTTTAACTTTGTAAAACTAGTAAATTTTTTATTTCTATAAAATTCGAAATGATCTTTTTATTCCTTTTCGAATAGCTGAATTTTGATATTAGTTTTTGTAAAATATAACTGTTTTATTTTCATATTTTAATTTCTAATCACTATTTGTAATTTTTTACATTTAATCTAAAATAAATAGATAACATTTATTTTATAGATATTAAAATTTAGGTATCACATAATAACATTGTATTATAACATAAAAAGAAATACTCATATAGATAGATATGTTGTTTAACGCATGAATTGTTAAGTGCTAAGATCATATAATATTAAAATAAAAAATAATAATTTCCAAACTAAAAACAAATTTTAAATACTCAATCACGTTTCGAAACACTTGGAAATAAAAACATCGTTAATTGAGTTTCCAAGTATTTAATTTTTATATATTTTTTAATTGGTCATTGTTGTTTAATCTTTCTCAAATAAGTAACATTTATTATTTTTATTAAAATTTGTATTAAATATATAGATCTAAATTTGAAATGTCCTTTTATTGAATATTTTCCTTTGTAATTCGTTGTCTAGTGTATTTAACAAAAGATATTTTATAAAATAGTAATAATAAAACATTTCTATTTATGACAGCTTTGACCACATTTAATTCCAAGTCACAAACGGTAGCAGCAATAGTAGCAGTAGCACTCTTACTCGTTTTCAAAACGCTTCCGTTTTGCATATATTCTTTTTTCTTTAAATACAGTGTCATTTCCCATTATTGTGTTGAAAAATTAATTCCATAACCACTCTCTCTCACTGTCTCCCTCTCTTTCTATATCTAACAAAACGCCAACACCATAACCAAAACGACACACTCTCTCTCATATACACTTCAAAACTTCACACACATAGAAAACTCCTTCTCCTTCTTCCGTGAACCTGTAACTGTTTTCCGCACTCTCAGATCTTCGCGCGGAACCTTTTCCACTTCGATTCGCGTTCTTCGGATTTCGCCAGAATGAGAGATTCAAGGTTATAGATTACGATGCTACAGTAGCAGTAATAGTAGCTTTTTCGGAAAAGAAGAACACGAAAATGGAGGATAGAGGAAGCTCATTCGTTGCTGTGAGGAGAATTCCTCAAGGAGAAACCTGCCATTCAAATTCTGGTAAATTTCAGAACAAAATAAATATAGAAAAACGAAAATGCTTCGAAGTTTCTCGTTTATTTTAGTTTTTTTTCTCGTTAATTTCGCTCTCTCTATGTATATTTGAAAGGTTTTTTTCACTGTTCTCTCTGATAGGTTTAATTTTGTACTTGTACTTTGTATTGTGTTGTGTTGTACCTCCTCTTTCCTTTTTCTTTTTTTTCTCTCTCTCTTACTCTTTTCTGCAAAATTATAATATATATATATATATATATATATATATAATATTATTAAATTTCCATTAATTAATTACTATTATTATTATTAGTAGTAGTATCGAATATATGGGCCGGGATCGAGATCGAACCGTTTAGAATAGACCGAATCAAAACGCGAGTTGCGTGATGTTTGCTGTTATTCTTAATTGCATTGGTGGGATGCCGGATTCATTTTTGTTAAATTATTTATTATTTTATTATTATTTTTTGGTATTTTGTTTTCAGAAAAAGAACTTGTGTAACTTTTGCAGCTAGAATTATGCAAATTCAGATGTTAGTTTGTGAGGCTTGGTTGTTCCCGTAGATCTAGCGTTCGTGAAATTGGGTTTTGTTCGTATTGTGTATTGGAAAATGCTGTTCACGTGCTGTGTTTGAAGCTGGTGCCAATAGTTATGATTCAGAGTAAAGCAGTGCAGAGATCTCCTATGATTAAGCGCTGCTGCGTTGGCTCTTTTAATTATTATTATTGTTAATGTGTGTTTCTCTGTTTAAGGGACGATGTGGCATGTGGGTCCACATCCAGGTATAGCCTTAGTTTCTGGATTGACCCTATTGGGAACACAGAAACTACTTGTTAAATGTTATGGAGGCATTTAGGATTGAATAGAACTCAGTTATGATAAAATTCTTACTCAGCAGTTATAGGAAAAGAAAATAAGAAATTGAAATGAATTAAGGTGCTTATACAAGTTCATCAGCTTAGTTCATTTATAAAGAAACTCTTTCATTTGGCTTCCCTGGATGTTGATTTTAATTTCTAGAAAAAGTTTAATTCACTCCATCTTATTTTTTTCTTTTTCATTGGTGCTTGTTTAGAATTTTATCCAAATAGAGCTTTTTTGGTGTTTATGGTATAAGCGCTTATGTGTAAGTGGCTTCTACAATTGGTCATTGAATAGAATTGAACTGCTTTAGGTTGTTTGATGTCTTGATGAGCTTATCTTGAAGATCTTGTTGAAATAATCTGACAACAGTTTTATAGATATACACATCAGAAATTATTATCAGAATCTTTGTAACACTTGTGCAAGTACTTCTGTCATAAAGTAAGCCTAAATAAGTTGTAGATAAAGCTTTTTTGAGCTCCCGCTAAAGATTGTGTCTCGTTTGCCCGGCTATTGAAATTTCTGTACAGCCCATAAGAGACTGTAGTTTGGGGAGATTGGAATGTTGGTTTTTCTGCAATTTTGCATTATTTTGTATTTTAAGGCTTTCTGGTTACGTGTATGAGGATTTGATTACAATAAATTGTAAATTCGGAAAACTAATAGAATGTTGCCACTTTCCGTGTTGTTTGAATCACTGCTTGTTGATCCATTTACTTAGGATGAAATATGCACAAGATAAATTTGGTTAGAATCTTCATTGATGGCAGTTTTTTTTTTGCTGCAGCTGAGGTTGTGGCAGGGTCAGCAGCATGGCTTGGTCGAGGTCTGTCTTGTGTCTGTGTACAAAGAAGGGATAGTGATGCTTCTAACTCTTTCGATTTAACCCTCGCCCAGGTACATTTTTGTTATCAGTAGCAGCGCTTAGTTTCTTGTTCAAGTATCTCTGTTAGCAGTGTAAAGATACTACAGTTTTTTATAGAATAAATAAACAAATGAGCATATTATACATGGTAGGCAATATAAACATTTTACGATTTAGGTTTGTGTTGAATGATGTCTTAACAAATATTAAACATAGTGTTAAATTGTATTTCTGGTTACGTGTTTTTTTTTATATTTGTTCATTTGTTTATCATCCATATATTTTGTATGGTTTGGGAGTGCGAGGAAATTTAAACCGTGACTGCCAATAGCTAGTCAGCTCTTGTGTATAGTGGTAACAAGAAACTCGAGCTCCCTCTACCATATGAAATTTGTGGATCACTTTCTACTTACTTTTCTGGTAAATATTGCTGTTTATAAATTATACCACATGGTGTTGAATTTCCAATTCTCAGGAGGAATGCTTACAGAGGCTGCAGAGACGTATAGATGTTCCCTATGATAGTTCTATTATTGAGCACCAGGTACCTTTGATATTATTACTTTTCAAGTCTGTGAGCAATGTGGCAACCATTACGATGTACACTTTAATCTATGTACTCAGCTCTATCTGCTGTCACTGGCTTATTGCTGTACGTGAAACCTTCAATGCCTTAATAGTGCAATTTACACATTTAGGATGCCCTCAGGGCGTTGTGGAATGCTGCATTTCCTGAAGAAGAGCTTCATGGCTTGATATCTGAGCAGTGGAAGGAAATGGGCTGGCAAGGGAAAGATCCATCAACAGATTTTAGGTACCTATTGTCCTCGTGTTTTTTCACTGCTGAGCTCTTTCCAGCTAATATTGTTAATGATTTCCTCTATATATTTGGCAGGGGTGGTGGTTTTATATCATTGGAAAATTTTCTTTACTTCGCTAGGAATTTCCCGGTACGATTTCTTAACGGGCTTTTCACTCTTGTATGATTTGATAGATTACTTTTGTTGACCAAAATTAAGTTTACAATGGAAAGCATGATAAATAAGAGCTCATCTTAAGTAACATGGAAATTGTATTAGTGTTTGTATTTCTTTCAAGAGAATAGACCTTTAGTTATTAGTTTCTAATATTGAAAGGGACTTCTGTAGATATAATGTTATTGGTTTTCTCACTCTGTAACGATTTCAGATGAAGTGTGAATTTTGACGTAGGAAAATAGTCTTCTCAATAATTTAGCAAAATGTTTATGTATTCGTGTTTGAACTTTATCCATGATACAAGAATTGTGGCCATATATTTTGTACGATTTGTATATTGCACATTCTCTTGCTTTCTGAGATAAAGGTCAAGTAGCAAGTGAGATTGCATTATAAAGGAGAACGATGTTTCAATTAATTGATTTCATTTTATGCCTTTGCCTTTGTTTTAAAATTACACCTAAAGGAAGCTTTGAAGACTCCAAAAGTAAACATATTTAATCCTCTTTATTGCTTTAGGCCTTCCATAATCAACAATGATATGTGGACACTTCAACCTCTTATTTCTTTTTCTCTTTTTCATCTTGTCATATCGTAATACCTATCTCATTATTACTTCTCTCCCTTCTTTGTCATTCTCTCTCAAGTTGTAGACTAGCTTTTGGTGTCCACAAAACATTATTATTCCATATTTTACAGTTGTAGCTAACCTAAAAGTCACCCTCGTTACCTTACTAGTTCGTGTTTGTAATTAATTGTTGTTTTGGTCCCGGATAACTAAAAAAAAATTTCGTAAATCTAATCACTTGTTTCCATTCATGTTCTCTATCTTATCCTTTTATTTTTGTAGAAATCCTTCCAGGATCTTTTACGAAAGCAGGAAGGAGATCGATCAGTGTGGGAATATCCATTTGCAGTTGCTGGTGTTAATATCACTTACATGCTGATACAAATGCTGGATCTTGAAGCGGGTTTGTTACTTCTGTTGTTCCGACTTTTTTGTTCGCCGTTATTACTTCTTTGTTCTGTGTTGTTGACACGTCTAAAATGAAGAATTGGGTTATGTATGGTCAACTTCACTGGGTACCCATGATAAAAGTCTACTTAATATTTAAGGTGCTCTGTCAATTTGTATGTTGACATTTTACTTTTGCATAAAGCCGTATAACAAAGGTCACCTGCTATCACTATCTGAGTCATTGATGGTGCCATAGTGTGATACATTGAATCAGTATGTGGATCAGCAACATCTAATAATATGCTTTGCCTTTACAGTCAAGCCACGCAATCTGGTTGGAGCAACTTTTCTAAAATTTCTTGCAGGTAGCCTTACTCTCCCTTTTCGATTCGTTATTTTCGTCTTGTTGAATTTGGAACAGGCTCAGGGAGGGTTGAAACTCTAGTTAAAATGAAAAGGAATTATTTACAATGTTATAGCATTTACTTGCAAGTTGGAGCCTTCCTTTTATTTTTAGCTTGCTGTTCGAGTAACTAAATTCATTTCTGTTTATCTGACAGAAAATGAGTCAGCTTTTGATCTTCTCTATTGCATAACTTTCAAGCTAATGGATCATCAATGGCTTTCTATGCGGGCCTCATACATGGATTTTAATGTACGTATTCTATGACCTCAGCTTGCTGTAGAAAATCTGTGCACAGATAATTTTTTCATGAGTGTAGAAGTTTGATAAGAATAGAAAACTAGTAAAACTTGTCCATCTTTCAAAATAGATGGAAGATATCCTGGAACTGAAAACTAGTTTGAAAATTTTTATGTTGACTTCATTGAGTAACCAGAACGATCCTTTATGACTAAAATATATTTTTGGTTATTCATGTTTTTACTAAAATTCATATTGATCTCTTGTCTTCTAAAATACTAATGTTAGTAATTTTTTCAATTAAATGTTGGTCCTTTTGTCTCTTAAATTCTGACAGGCAGTGATGAAAGCAACACGACGTCAACTAGAGAAAGAGATTCTGGTTGAAGACATAACCCGGCTTGAAGATTTACCCTCTTACAAATTACTCTCCCGATAGTATCAGTCTCCTATTTTTGGCCATGAGGCTTTTGTATATCATTCCATGCTCCTATCTTAATTTCCACTCTTCTTCTTAATTCAGCAATTTTAACGACATTTCAGCGAGAATGAGCTATATAACATGTAAAACTGATATCATGAGCTTAAATCCTTATACGTGATCTCAACAAGGTTTGAGATTCAGCAGTTAAGTTGAAAGATGATATTTGTTGCCTGAAATGTAAGTTTGTTTGGTGTATTTGATACTTAATGATTTCTGGTTTGCCACTTTACCCATTTATTTCCTTGCAGTATTAACGGGTAAATGCAGCTTGAGGTAATAATGTGTTTCATAAACCATTATTTCATTTTTATTATGATGATCTTTCAGTTTCATAGTTCTGTTCAGCAGTCATTTTTTAATAGCACATTTTCATGGACAAATTACACTCAACAATCAGTTACCATTATATGTGTATGAGACCGATATAACATGTAAGTATGATTATTTTTCCCACTATACAAGTTATTGTCCAGATTCAGATAAAAACTATATCTTTTTTGGTTATGATCGCTAATACCTTTTTATAAATTGTGATCGTTGTAGTAACAAATTAAGGAAAAGGTACCAATATCTCGTTATCTATCAACATTCTACATCTATATAAAGCATTTTATAATTTGTTGTTAATATATCTTTATTGTATCCTATCCTAAATATAAAGATATTGCCGTGTACCATTGTCGTTTTAAGTATACGTGTTTCATAGGATAAAAGTACAAGAACATATATAAATCCTTATTAGAAACAGATATTATATTGCTAAGAAGACATGAATATACATACGATAAAGCCCAAAGGTAGCTGCGTCGTTTTGCTTCCCTAACTAACTTTGCAATTTCTTGTTTTAATGGTTTGGACAAAATTTATTTACAAGGCATTGTTATCATATAATGATGATAACTAATAAGGATATTAATTATAATTCAAAGTTTTAATGAATCTTGTAATTATAACGTGTTCCCTCCAATTTGAACAAAACCAGAGGAAAGAATAAAAAAAAAGGTACTATAGTTGTGTAAAAAGACAATCATTCACTTATGGCTTTTTTCTTTCGTCGGCCACTGTTTGCTTTAATCTATAATCATTCTTCTTTTATATTTTTTATCTTGAAAAAAAAAATTAAATCCTATTTCAATATATTTTTCAAAATACATTTCACTTTTATTTATATTCAGTTAATCTACAGAGAAAAAAAAACACTTTCATTTCTACTTTTCTCTTACAAAAAAATATATTTTTTATTGTTTTTTCTTTCTCTTTTTTTTTTCACTTTATCCGATGAACCAAGCAAGACTTCAGGATATGGAAAAAAAAATTCACAACTTCTTCATGTGTTACTTATCAAAGTTCTAACAATAATGTTAAATTACATTGAATTAATAAGGTTACGAAAAATTAGTTTGCGAATGAATCAAATAAATTAATTTTCTCAATACTTTCAATAATCATAAATTTTCCAAAAAGGTTAATTTATATTATATATAAATTAGTTTTGATTTATGATAAATATTTCGATCTTCTGTAAATGCTTTTAAAAAATGTCATGCATTACGATCATGCCAACGTAGCAAAGCAACTTAACAAAATATAGTGACGATTTGAATAAAAAAGTTGTTATTAGTAAAATTAAGAATCGTTAAGTGGGATGGGGGAAAAGTCGTAGTTAATAGGTAATAAATTTATTTAATTATATAAAATTTGAGCAATTATAACATATCATCATTTCTTAAAGGACGAAAGCACACTTTCAAAATAATTAAAAATGTTATCAGATCATATCTGATCTTAGCATACATAATTGTACGTGATTGATTTTGAAAGGCACACGAAGGTTCCTTCTATGATGATCATAGTGATAATAATAATAATAAGAAAAGAATATTATTGAAACTTTTGTATTTGAGAGTTTTGATATTCTGTCTCAAACCTTTTTTCACTTTTCTTTTCACCTAACATTAACAAGGGTGCCTACCAACATTTGTTGTGGCTAATCTTACACGTTCTACAACCAAACATTATTGTAGTTATTAATGTTTGAAAGCATAATTAAGAAAATCGGAATTTTAAGCGATTTATTAACATTCTAAGAAAATTATTTTAGAGTTAAATATGTTTTTGTCCTTTAATTTTCATGAAATTTTAAAATTAATTCATTTTAAAATTTTGGATCAATTTAATCATTCATCTTTTAAAATATATAAATTTAATTTTTTAAATAAAATTTTGTTAGATTTATACAATTTAATATTTTTACTTTAATGTTAAATCAAATTTTATTATAAAACACTCTTAAAATGTCAAATAAACATAACATAATTTAATTAAAAGGACTAAATTCATACTTCGAAAAAAATAAAAGACTAAATTAGTTTAAAGCTTCAAAATAAACTAATTCTAAAATTAACTAAAAATTAATGGACCAAAAACATATTTAACCTTTATTTTAAACTAATTTGGAACCTTTATTTTAAACTAATTTGGAAGACATTATTATATTAAAAATTTTAGTTTCAAATTTATTTGATAATATTAAATTTTTGTTTCAAAGTCACATTTGAATCTCTCCATGTCAAAACAATATAATAACTCAAAAAAACATCGTCTTAAATCAAGAAAATTATATTCATTTACTTTTAAAATTAATTTAAAATTCAAAATGTATCAAATTGTGAAATGACAAATTTACATCCAAATAATTTAAAAACTAAACATATATTCAATTTATAAAGCTAACTTCGCATAAGCTGTTATAATAATTGTCAAGTTACTTATGAAAACTGTGTAAGTTAATGTATAATGAGAGATTTATACTTAACAGCACTGGATCATACAAAAGTCTCAAGCAAAAACATCAACAAACAAACGATGAGGTAAAGAAAAAGTAGTTTGAGATTTTGATTTATGAGACTGTGAGCATGTTTTCAACAGACATGGCATAAGCATAGACTTGAGATACAAAACCAAGGTACCAACCAAACTCTAACAAAAGTCCATAAATGGACAGAAACAGAAGATGTAGATAATCTGGATCATCCTAAGGTAAGAACAACTTGAGGCATATGGTTTACTCATAGATCCAAGAGTGTTGGGAGCTTTGCCAGTTAACAGAGCCATCAGGGAACCACAATGCAATTTCCTTGCGAGCACTCTCAACTGAATCACTTCCATGGATAACATTCCTACACAACAACAACAACGACAACAACATCAGAAAAACTACCAAACTTCCCTCAAATTCATAGGAAAATCACAACCCATTTGAAAAAGAGAAACACTGTTCACTGAAATTCATTGTGATTCACAACCCCATTTGAAAAGGTATAAAATTTACTTCAAATTGATCTAAAAAATTAATAAAATGTGGATTTGTACATAAACTATAGAAAGAAAAGAGCCATGTTGACTAACATTGACTAAAACACCAACAATTTTTATTTCGATGAATACAAGGAGATAACCTATATCCACATAACTAGATCAGAAACATGAACAATGGAAACACATTTGGTTGCAGCTTGAAAAGATAACTAGATTGAAGAACAAGATTGTGGAGAAAACAAATTTATACCTTCCAATGTCAATAGCATAGTCACCACGAATAGTTCCAGGCTCAGATTGAGCTGGGTTAGTGGCTCCAATTATCTTTCGGCCAGTAAGCACAACATTTTTGCCCTCCCAAATCATGGCAACAACAGGGCCAGAGATAATGTAATCCACCAATCCACTGAAGAAAGGCTTGGCAGATAAATCAGCATAGTGCTTTTCAGCAAAAGCACGCTCCACACTGATTAGTTTCAAACCTGATACCAAATCCCATTAAAAAACAACCGTTTGTTAATAACAATTTCAAAGCTAATACACTTGATCATAACTCAGACTATGAACAAGATTTTGGAGTTGACAACCATGTATCTGGATAAGACTTCAGTTTTAAAATGAGGACCAAGCAAAACAAATTCACAAAAAACATGAACTATAACTTAGTCTAGATCAGAAACAAAACAATAGGTTCTGAACTTAACTCAACAAAAATTCAGTACCCTATTGAGCAGTTAACTAAAAATTACCTTTCAAGTAGAAACCTTTCTTCTCAAATCGGGCAATGATCTCACCAACCTGAAACAGAATCACTTATCAGCCAAAAACTAATATGCATGAACCTTCAAAGTCAGAACATCAACGTTTAAATACGAATTACCGACACAGAACATCAAACCAACTTACTCAAAACTTCGCAAAACCGAAAAAGAAGTCACTAGCACAGCCATCGACCCATTTCCTTAAAAATCTTGAATAGCCAACCCATGTTTTCAAAACACAAAATTTCCCAAAACCCAGTTCAAATAAACAACTGGAATTAAAAAGAAACACTATAAAACCAAAAACAACCCCCAGTTAAAAAAAAAAAAAATCGCTTAGAAATTCCACAAACAAGCACATGTACCAACAATTTTCACGAAATTCATTCACAAATCCATAGTTTCAACAAGCCCACGTGAAATTTAACGAATAAAAAGGAACCAAAAAAACAAAAAAAAAATGTTAAGAGAGAATGAAACTCACAAGGCCTCTCTGAACGCCATCAGGCTTGATCATGATGAAGGTTTGCTCGGCCATCTCTCTCTTTTAGATGATTGATTTTGGTGTTCTTAGTAGTAAGTGAGCAAGAGAGAGCGTGAGATATACGATATAGATGTCGGAGAGAAAAGGGGTATTTATATACGGTGCTGATGAGGACTCCAACCCTAACCCTAATTTTCACGAACGAATATTCTGCATTTGGCCTTTGGAATCATTTTCATTTCGCTGTTTTTTTTTTTCTTCTCTTACCTAAAAATATTCTAATTCTCTCTTTTAGAAAGGAATATTGTAGAATTAATTTCAATATGTTTGCAAAATTTTCTTTTCAATAGAAAGTGTTTTTTAGGCTAAAAGTCTCATAAATATTTGCAATACTTTAATATTCAAGTCAGTTTCTTGATAGTGTTAGTATAGAGTGTTCGATAAATTATCTTACCTAATGACACTCTTATTTATATTTGTTCTAACGGGCCAAGACTCGTTTTTGGGTTTTGGTGAGGCCCAATTCCCTTTAATCATTCTTATCATAGAGACAATGAGTTAATTAAGGTAAACCATACTTAATGTCTCATATGTGATTAATCTTCATTTGATTCTTTGTTGATGATGGCATACTTTCACTACGACTATGCAAATCAAATGATAATATATATCATGGCCGAGAGGAATCCAACAAAGATTTTTTTTTTTCCATTTTTATTGATTTTTGATGACGGATCTTCACGTTTGTTTTCCATCGGATGAGTTTACGGCATAGATTTTGCATTTGCATATCACTAAAAAAATGTGTTAAATACAACGATTATTTGTTGTATAAAATAACACTTTAATAACAATTAAAGCTAACATAATTTATTTACTTTTTAAAAAAATTCTAATGCGAAAAGCAATACTTAAAATCGTCATTATTTTCATTGTACTCTAATATAATAAAATGTTTCAAATTGTGTAATTTGAATGTAAAATTATTTCAACCATTTAATAATTAACCTCATAATTTATCTTTTCATGAAATAAAAAAAAAGTAATATAAATATATATATATATATATTATAAACTCTTTATTTAATTACTATATTTATAACTATACATAATTCTAATACTTAAATATAATTATATAAAAAATTATTTATTTAAATATAATAATAGTTATATTAATTTTTTTAATATTAGTGATATTTAATAGGGAAATCAGATAGAATAGAAGAATTTTCTTTAAGAAACATAGTATCTAAGATAATGAATAAAAATAAAACTAAGTGTTAATTATATCAATATACTTCAAGCGTTAGATCAATTCAGTACTCTTTCAAGAACTAAATATACAAAATAGAGTAAATTCTAGAATAAAATAAGATTTCAACAAATGGAGACAATAACACATGAAGCAAAATCAGAGTAGAATTCAAAGAAAATCCAACATCTTAAACAACGGTTTCCCAACCCTTGGAATAAAAAATTCAAACATATTGAAACTACTCATAGTAATCCGAGGGAAAATTACTACTACATGAGTACGGTAAAAGCCAATATCCCTAACTTTACCTTCTTATGTTGTTGCAACCCATATTCCTTCACAAAAAACCTACAAAACCATACAATAATCAACCATAAATCTAGCACTATTTTCTTAAATACAATGTACTTTTTACAAGTTCAGGAAATAGTTAAATATGAAGAATTATCAATAATAAACAATAAGTATTTGTAAATTTCACGGAAAGTAGATCACAAATGTAAAATGAATACTTTGTGATATACCTAATACAACTTCAATTCAAATGCATTTATTAGACTAATGTAAGATGCACCGGTGTATATGTAGACATATATGAAAAAGAAATATGATATCAGTCTTCTCAAGAGTGACACTCTTAACTTTCTTAGAAGAGGAAGGAGTTTCTGAAGCAAACGTATTTGGTCTCTTCTTGCCCTGATCCACATCCAAAAGAGTCACTTATGATTTGGTTTAGAAACTCTATGTATTATTATAATAAAAGACAGTATATCTTGTGACAAATCAAAAAAATACATAAATGATACAACAGGAAAAAAATATCTTACTTAAACAAACTATATATTGTATTTTATATTGTATTTTTGATATTCAAAATAATGCATTTTAATACAAATAAAATAGATTAAATAAAACATTAATTTAAATCACTAGTGACCAATATACCTCATCAGAAATTTCAAGTTCATCATTATCGATACCTTCAGAACCGTCAGCACCACCAACACAATTGCCATGACCGCCAACACCACCAGTACGACAACAACAATTATCAGCATTGCCAACATGATTGCGACCATCGCCAACACCGTGACGACCATTCTGATTGTAACCATCCTTGTTGTAATTGTCCTTGTCATAATCATCCATGTCGTAACCTTCCTCATCGTAACCGTTCTTATCGTAACCATCCTTGTCATAACCGTTCTTATCGTAACCGTCCTTGTCATAATCGTTCTTATCGTAACCGTCCTTGTCATAGCCATCCTTGTTATAATCGTCCTCGTCGTAACCGTCCTTGTCGTATCCATCCTTGTTGTAACCGTCATCGTTGTAACCATCTTTGTCATAACCGTCCTTGTCATAATCGTCTTCGTCATAACCGTCTTCGTCATAACCATCCTTGTCAAAACCATCTTTGTCGTAACCGTCCTTGTCGTAACCGTTTTTATCGTAACCGTTTTTATCGTAATCATCCTTGAAGTAACCGTCCTCGTGGTAGTCGTCCTTGTTGTAGCCGTCCTTGTTGTAACCGTCATCGTTGTAATCGTCCTTGTCGTAACCGTCCTTATCATAATCGTCCTTATCGTTAAAACCATCTTTGTCATAACCGTCCTTGTCATAATCGTCCTCGTCGTAACCATCCTTGTTGTAACCTTCCTCATCGTAACCATCCTTGTCGTAACCATCTTTGTCGTAACCGTCCTTGTCGTAACCATCTTTGTCATAACCGTCCTTGTCATAATCGTCCTTAAAGTAGCCATCCTCATCGCAGTCGTTCTCATCGTAGTCATCCTTGTCATAACCGTTCTCGTCGTAACCTTCTTTGTCATAACCGTCCTTGTCGTAACCGTCCTTATTGTAACCATTTTCATCATGATCGTCCTCATCATAATCGTCTTTGTTGTAACCGTCCTCGTCGTAACCATCCTTGTTGTAACCATCCTCGTCGTAACCGCTAAAATCGTCGCCAAAATCACTATCACTACCACTAGCGCCGCCACCATCACCACCACCACCCCCACCCCCACTATCACTACCACTACCACTACCACTACCATCGTCACCGCCATCGCTACCTCCATCACCTCCCTTGCAATTTCAACCGCCACCACCAATCTCTACTTGTTTTGCCGATGCATTTTCCATGGAAAAGGATTTAGAGGGCTTGGTAACCTTTGCACCTTTAGCTTTAGTTATAGATTTTCTTAAAAGAATTTAACTATTAGCTATCACATGCTAATAAAGACAGCTAAAAACATATCTACAATACAACATTATCTTGACCTTTCAAATTACACCAAATAAAACCATGCTTGAGCAAACAAATTACATAAAAGAACAGTAATAATAGTTTAGAGAGAAATGAATGATCTCACCATAAAAGTAAAAAATGTTACCCCGTCAATAATAACACACAACACATAAGTTAAGGAAAAGTGAAACATGAATCAAATATGTAATTGAATTTTAATTTAGTAAAAAAATATTTATCTCAATGCCACAAATATATAACCATTACAATAAAAAATTTAAACAAACCATTAACATGAACCAAATAGGTCTAGAACCATGGTTTTAACATTCATCGATAATGCATAAAATTGCATTCAAATTAGGTCTATTTGAGCCACAATTGCAATCACAATCTCAGTAAATAAATAAATAAGTTACAGACAAATAAGATCAATAAGCCTTTTGAAAACCTTCACATAAAGATTTTAGAATAAACGTTACTTTTTCTCTAAAAAATAACAATATAAATTAATGAATCAAAGCGTAAAATGAAGGAATGATACGTTAGAACTTTGTATCCAGAAAAAAATGGACTAGCACTTTTCGAAGGATACTGCAAAAGATGACACAGAAAAAGAATGAAGCATAGAAAAAGAAAAAGATGAGAGAAAAAGTTACCCTGAAACTTCATTGGTGAGTCCATTTGCAGAACAGCGTCCTTAGGGTTTTTTAAGTTCTCCGCACTTCTTTCTTCTTCTTTGTCCTTTTATTTCTCTTGAAAACAAAAAATATCTTATTAGTTTTACTTTGAATATACTTGATATATATTTATTTTTAAATAATATATTAATTTAGCTTTACTCTTTATTATACTGACATAATCAATCAATATTATTGTTACTAACAAACACACGTGTAAGTGTGATTGCATTTTTTAATTTTCATAAAAATTTAAGTTAAAATTAATAATATATATATATATATATATAATTATTTTTTTAAATAGTTGTTAAATATAAATTAAAAAAATAAAATATGTATACAAAAAAATGGTTTAAGATAAAATAGATTTTTAGAATAACTGTAAGGCCCGTTAATATTATTCCTTATTTTTCCTGCCCTAAACTAAAGGGCTGCCCTTGTAAGTGGGCCTAAGGGCTGACCCAGTAGATAAAACCCTTATCAGTTGTCCTAAGTCACATTTTCCTTTCATTTCAGAGAACCTAAATTGCAGCCGTCAACCCCCTCCGCTAGGGTTTTGCTTCCACTGTCACGTTGAGCTAAGAGAACTCGTGGTCCATGTAAGTATCTCTTTTAGCCGTACTGGTTTCCTTTTTACCATATTTTCGTGATTTCGGTTGAAAGCCTCTGTTAACGTCATTTGTTTGGTTCTGTTCCACCCTATTTCAGCCCATAGTCCATCCTTAGAGCTGTTGCGTTCGTGGTCGTGCCGTCGGGGCCTTAGCTAAACTTTTCCAAGTACGGGGAAGTTAGAGTTTTCGAGTCTTGAACGATTTTCTGGCTGGTTTTGATGTTTGTTAGGTATTGCATGAACTGTATGTTTGTGATGAATGTGTGAACGATCTTGGACTATTGCTTGGGTATGGATATGTGACTGTTGCAGGAAAGGCAGTGGCGAGATCTGTCAATCTCACCCAGGCTAGAGTAACTCGCCCAGGCGAGACCTGCAGGAGCAACCAGGGTTTCGCGAACCCTCGCCCAGGCGGAGGACTCTGGTTTTGAGCGAGGCCAGTCTCGCTCAGGCGAGAGCCACTCGCCTAAGCAAGGAGGAGTGAAGGCCTGGAACGCTGTTGTGGTCTAGCCCACGCGAGGGACGCCACTGTTGGGCGAGAGGTTGTCTCGCCCATGCGAGCCAGGACTCGCCTAAGCGAGCCTGCGAGGAAATCCCAGCATTTGTCGCGATCTCGCCTAAGCGAGGGTCTATCGCTTAAGCGAGAATACCCCTCTCGCCTCAGCGAGGGCTCTTGGCTTGAGCGAGATATGTTGCAGGTTGGATGACTCTCTTAAATTGATAATTAGATTGTTGGTTATGATGTGTTTTGTATGAGGTATGAAGTTTGTGAATTGAAAGGCATTGTATGATCTGTGTTATAAATTGTATAAATGATTATGCATGTTGGGAGGAGATTATATGTGGGGGAATTGTGAGCTTAGCATGATTTCTACATGAATTGTACATGAGAAGTTGGATACATATGTATGTGCGTGTGGTCACAAACCTGGCATGAGCAACAATGGATCTTGATGGTTGGTAAACCTTTGGTATGGTTTTGGTATGAGGAGAAACACTTTACTCATGGTTGGGAATAACGAGTTGGTAATGATTCAACATATGAGAAATGAGGATTTGGTTATGGATTTTGGTTTGAAATCTTATGTGCAACGTATGTGTAAATTCTTGGTTGTTTATGTATGTTGGTCCGTGTCAGTGCATAATTCCTTGGGGTCTCTAGGTGAGACTTTCAGGATTACGCTTCAGTGGTCGGGACGTAATTCCATGGCCCCTGTTAGTGGGTGTCCATGGTGGTGCCCCATCTGTATAACTAGGTAAGGATTCAAGGTAAGGTTGCATCCTGACACTCTAAGGAGTTAGTTAGTCTCACCTAGAGCGGACTGACTCCTGTGGTGAGAGTAGTAGGAGGCCTGAAATTCATTAAGGGCTACCCTTGTGGTGAGGGAAAATTGATTCATTGTAACACTTGTAACACATAGCTCGGGCGTGAGCAGCTCGGGGGTGAGCAGAGGTATCCATCACAAGTGCAAGCAACTGCTGAATCCGACCAAGTTATACGTATCTGGATGAGTCGAGTCGTAGTGTATTGATTGAGAGTCATAATATGCTTGGTTGTTGTATGGATATTGAATGGTGAAAATATATTCGACTGTATGATACAAATGTTGTTGGCTCTAGCTTACCCTGTTTGTTGTATGGTTGTCTTGTATGTGGCTCTTCTTTCTTGCAATGATCATCAATTCGATTGATGGGAGCAGATGGGCGAGGTTCTCGTGGTCAGCAAGGAAATGGCGATTCCGCATCTTAGCCTTCTGGGCTGGATTTTATTTTCTTCATGGTTTCTTTAGGGCTATGGCCCATGTATTGTTTTATGCTTTTATACTCTATTCTCTTTTGTTAGACTTGTATCCGGTTTTCCGTTGACATCATGTTGTGCCCAGGTTGTAAGGGTTGTGTTAAGGACCCCAGGACTACACTTCATTACTATCTTCGTGTGACGTTTCCTTTAATTTCGTTTACTAATTAAATAGGACGTTACAATTATTTTTCTGGAATTGAATTAGAAACTTAGGAAAATTACAATCATTTACATGCTCATATGTTTTCTATCGAAACTCAACTCTTAAATATACATAGATGAATATAGTAAGTTTCAACTTTTCAGAACATTTCGTCAACTCCAAATCAAATAACAACAAATTGTTAGTTTATTTTGGAACAAATGAATAAGAATATAAAGCTAATAATTTATGTTACTTTATTTTTTGGTGTTTTCAAAATAAGAAGCAAACGCTTTCATTATGAAACAGATTAGAAAACAAGTCCATAAACTTGAAAATTAAAATAAAAAAAAAAAAAAAAAAAATATTTATGTCAAAAGGGGAAAAAAGGCAGTGTTCTATGTTGTTCCCCTCGTACGGGAAAAGAAATTCAATGTTTGGTTATGTTGTGCAAAAAAGGGTGTAATTAATTCGCACGAAGAATAACATTACCTATTTCAAAATCGATGTTGACATTATACAAAAATGCCGACAAGTAGTTGTATCATTTTATTTTATTTTATTTCCTAAAAAATATAATAACGAGAATATACCACAAAAGCTATTAATTTGACTCTTCGCTTCTCGAAAGGTCAGAGGAAAATTTTCTCATACGCAGGTCACTTACATTTATTTCAGTGTGACCTAAAAGAATATGTTTACCTAGTAAAATCAACTTATTCTCCTTAAGCCAATAATATACCTTATTTAATTATACATTTTATATGTAAGATTATAAATTTTGTTTATACTGTCTTTTGATCAGAGTTATTAATGTATATTAATATGTCCAAACCATACTTATAATATTACTACTTGTTATAGTTAGAAGTAATGTAACATTTAAGTTAAAAGAGTTAAATGTTTTTTTTTTGTCTTTTTTTTTCTTAACATTTTCAGTTTTCATATGAGATGTAGTTTGATATTTAATCTGACTCATGTTCTTTATAAATTTTTGTACCAATTATTCATTAAAGGGATTAATACAAGCATGTTCACATACATAAGGTAGTCGATTCATAAATATTTAGTGTAACATCACACATAATTTTCTCAATTGTTATTTCAACGATTTTTCATTGTATTTCTTTGTATTAAGGATGTCACTTAATTTTTAACAATATTAACTTATTAGCTAAGAACATGATTACAAATATTTTGAAAAGTACTTTACCACTCTCCTTAGGTCATTGAACCATTCCAACTCATATTAGTTCTTAACAAATACATTACATTGTATCTCATCTTACTCTCACTAGTTAATATTTGAGTTTGCAAGGTGTTTACACAGGGTATGAGATCTTATAAGTCAATAAACTACTCAATGGTTGATACCAAAACATTATAACCAAAGATATTAAGAATTTTGAACTAGAAACATTCAATTATGTTTTTCTCCTCACCTCTTTTGCGGAGGATATTTGGAACTATTTATAGGTCTAAATTGAGTTGATAATGACATTTTTTACATGTAGTTGGCTTTGCGAGTTAAGACATGACCTAAATCAAAATTTTGCTTCCAGCTAACTATATTGAGGAAGATTCCATTAAATTTGGTACAGTTCCTTGTCTATTATTGTTCTTTTTCTTTGGACTCAAACTATCCTAAATAACTTATTATATCTCGCCAAATCCCGATCAGACAAAAGCCAATCTAAATTATTGTTTCATTGTCTGCCTTAATTCAAGTGGTAATTAACTCAAAGTTATGTTAACTCATTATACATTCCTTTTGAAATAATTGTTCCTTAACCCAACTTATTAACTTGTGAAAAAGTTAGACTTATTTTGATTAGTTAAAGAAAGACAAATAATAAATGTCATAGTTGTTTTACTTCCTTACCTCATATAAAAACTTATAAAAAAACTTCGAACATGAATTTTGATTATTTATTAGATTGATTGGACTAATCTCTATTTAGTCTTCTCAAACGAAACTCTTCTTGATTTTCAATCTCGATAGAATATATGTAGTGACACTCTAATATTCATGTCAATACTCGAAAAAAAGATTCAACGTTACAAATATGATTTTTGTTTAGAGAATAAGCTAACCTTTTATTGTAAGTGCTTACTATCTTAAAAGATTAGAGGATGTCAAGTATCTTCTAATCACAATTATAAAATTGTTTTATATATAATGCTACTAATTGTATAATCGAATGGTAATCCTGAGTGTTAACTTATTTGACATGAGATTGTCCTAGAGTAGTTCATACAAAAGAATTATTGATTTATTGAAAGTATCTAAAATAAACTAGGTAAAAAATGTTATCAACGTGCTGGTACACATGATTAAGTAAAAAAGTGGGACTCTTATCCTTGAAAGAGATAGAGTAAGAGGATAACAAAAACGTAAAAAATAAAATAAAATAATTGTTTGAGGTTATAGGGAAAAAAAGATGAAATATTTTAATAAAAAAAGAGTACACAAGTGAATATGTAGAAACATTGCCCTCCCTTTTCATAATTGATTATGTAATTATTAATTATTGCTTCAGTTTTAATAATAATAATAATAATATTATTATTATTATTATTATTATTATTATTATTATTATTATTTTCAATTTCTACTCTACTTTATTTACTATTTTCTTAAAACTACGCAGCCATTACTTTTTGTAATTTATCTTCTAATTACAAAAGCGGAATTTTACCGAGGAAAAAACAAAGAGACTGAAAATGAAAAAAAAATGTTTTTAGTATTTTCCGTACAATTTTTTTAGCATAGAAAAAACAAATTAAAAGCAAAGTAATATTTTCATAAGTAGAACTTCCCAACTATAATATTTCCAACAGATGCTTAGGCTCAAAGTTGCATGCAAGTGTATTATTATTATTATTATTATTATGGAGTATAAAAAGGCAACGATATAATCACATGCACATTGAAAGTAAATACGTATTTACATTTATTACGTCTTGTAAGTACTATTAACACTTCTACTGTTTCAAATTTCCTATTACTAAAAAGGAACGTTACATTTCTCTACTAACAATAAATTGATCATTAATATCTTAAATCATATTTTTAAGTGTAGCCATAGTAAACAAACAAATTCTTCTTTTCTAATTTCAGTTCATATATCTTCGAATATAAATTAAGGGTTATTCAATGCTTCACTACATATAAAAAAAAAAAAACATTTATCAAATTTAATCACTACTTATAATCATGATTCAAAAGTTGAATTTGTCTAAGTTATTCTTTGGAGAAAGTTGATCTCCCATGATGGGAATGGTTGGAATTATGGTTCAAATTCAACAAAATTGAGTCAAAAACCCTTTATGGAGACTTGAATGGTAACAAGAAATTTCACCGTTTGTTGAATTTTGAGTGGTGCCACCACCCTGCAAAATTCAGCCCCTATGTCAGGTGAATCAACGACTCACTGTCACAGTGGACCACTGTATTTCTGAACAATACAATTGAAGCAATTTAATGCCATAATTTACATTCAGTGATACGACAGCAACATACATTGACTCACCCAGATTAGAATTTTAGAGGACAGTGCACAAGATATGCATACAAAAGCACAAATGAATAAGCCCCTTCCCACAAAAAAGGCAAATCAACCCCCAACATATTCTTCTTCCAAACTTAACATGAATATTCACAGATGCTAAAGCCTAAATTTGCCATCTCCCACTAATTTATTAAAGAAATCTGTTTTGGTCTTTTTTTTTCTTCTAACACAATTAATGCCTGGTGGTGTCTCTACAAATTAAGTTACAATTAGCTAGTGTTTCACATCTAATAACATGAAACTTACCCAGCCCAAATAGACCTACTTCCTTCCCACAAACAATTGAAGCAACAAGAAGAAGGATCAGCATTTGGGTGCTGACAAACAAACGCAAAACCACAAGAAAGAATGTCAAAAAGTTTCAGGTTTCAGTTGTATCTGAACTTATTACAGTCCCATCTTCCACCGAAGAGATTGGCAGTTTGCTTCCACAGTTCATCTTCTTCACATCCTGACTGGAGCAAATGAAGATTCTTCTCACCATACTACAGAATTCACTGCAACAAATTATCAAATCAATCAGCATAGTGTTACACTGATTTATGTTATCTATCTACTGTATCCTTTACTGAATTAGCAATATTGTTCCTACAACTTATTCTTTTGATAAAAAAATGTATCACTGTGTGATCCTATAATTGTGTTTTAATAGATACTCACGGCCATGGATCATCTCCCACAAGCATCATGTCACCTTCATCATCAGTGAAGACAATTTCCCACTTATTCCTGTGTTGAAGCTGTCCCTTTATGTCAAACATCTCCTCTAATTCATTTATAAGTTGATCATACCCATCCAACATTGCTAAATCTACAGCACGACCCACTGCAACACCCTGCATTTGAACCTTTTGGCAGGTTTTCAACATCAATGGAACACTGAAGTTAGAAAAAAAAATCTTTTGATAGGCTTGGAATAGGAACAAGTAAACAGTCATAACTTATATCTTAACAAACAATCTGTATTCAACACCTTGGTGCGACTTCTAGAAATTTGCTTGCTCTGACTCTCCTTCGGAGACACTTGTTGCTGTTCTTGTTTCCTCTCCTTGGAAGAAGCCTTTGGTACCTCCGACATATGGCCACCATCTGTTTGGGACAAGGTGCTAGTGCATCCTTCAGTAGTAACTTTGGGAACATTCACTGCATGCGGAGATGCCTTCTCTACAGCAGGTGTGTTCCTAGAATGATCAATAAGATCAATTCCAAACAACCGATAACTTGTAGCAGTCTCAACTTTGCTCTCCTTGTCAACTTGGTCAAGCACGTGCTCATTGTTCAATCTGGAAGGATGAGGCTTTGAAACAGGCCAAGCTGAGACGCTCTTGCTATCATCTGTTGTGTCTTGAAACAAATGAGATGGACAACTTGAATGGGGAGACGAGAGCCAACTTCCTTCGGTCTGATTCCTTAACATAGTGTTGTTGCTGTTGCTTTTACTATTCATGTCGGTTTGCATATGATGCCATGTACCAGTATTGTCATTGTGTTTGCTTTCGGCCAAAACATTGATTTGTGTCGTTTCAGGCTGTGGCATATCAGTATCCCAGAAAACAGAAGCAGCGGATGTTGCATCTAGTTTCAAAGTAATTGTTGAGTGTCAAACAAGACCAGAAACTCGATAAGCATAAGAAATGAGTTTTTACAAAAATTTACTCACCAACATCTGGAACCTCGCTGGATGGTCGGGGCCTTTTAGTCTTCACAATAGTGGGTTGAACTGAGGGTGTAGAAGCAGAAGCTACAAATGGCTCTATTTCCCATGGTGAAACCCTCTCAGGTCTTGGAACAGCTGCAAGTTCATCCCATTGAACCTGGGGATTGAGAACAAAAGAAAAGATGAGTAACATGATCATCAAAAAAGTAAATGAACAACCGCAGATTGGAAGATGACAATACCTTGAGCGATCGCCATTTCGAATTTTCCCAATGAGGAGAAATATCTTCAATTCCAACTATGGTACCCGAAAATCTGAACAACAACGTATTAGAATGGCTAAGAAAAGGTCACATAATAAACTACCTCGACAAATTGTACTACCTTTTGTCAGTCTCAGCAGAATCATCCCCCTCGAATCTCATCTTAAACCTCATGCCAACACCAAACTTCGTGCTCACAGCCTCCAAATACTTGTTCACTCCAATGATGAACTGGCTCGTCCTAAGAAAACAACTCATATCAGCAATCATCCACTAACTAATTATAACTGAGACATTTTCTAGTTCTTGAAACAAGTAAAAGTTCTACCTTGGCTTATAATATACCACAAAAAGAGTCTGAGTTGCAACAGCATGAGAGGCAGTTGCAAGAACTCCCAGGTGCATGCTTTGACTGGAAATCACAGACGAAGGCATGCTACTTGCCTGGCGAGCTAGACGTCTCACTCCGACACGTAATTCCCCATTGTCCCCTCTACACATAAGATCTCAGTTAAAGAAACACTGGTATAGAAAAACTGAAAATATTTGACATGATCTTTTCATTAAAAACCAAGATCTATGAACCATAGAAAAGAAACTAAAGATATGATAACATGTTAATGTTCACCTCAAGAACACAAAGGTATCCCCGGCAACTAATCTTTTAGAAGTCACAAAAGTACTCCATCCAGTCGTGAGCAAGTGTCTGCGTGGCTGACCTGAAAAAAAAAATTCAAAACAAGGTAAAATCTGTAGGCAATCAGAAAGTTAAATCACTAGGACAGTAAGACTTAGAAGAAAACATCAATTTCCCATCTCCTTTACCTCTAAATATATGCTTAAACCGCCATTCATAACCATGAAGATCCTTTGCAACCAATTCCTGGGTTGGTGTTGGTTGGGACATATCCTATAAAACAAATCAAAACACGGTTTTCTAAAATAAGTCAACCAGAAAAAGAACATCAAAAAGAAATTCAACAAAAACAAAACAGATTATATTACCAATGCAGGAAGGCACTCAGTGGCATGTTTCCTGAGAACAGAGAAGCCACCATGGGTGCTAGTATCAGAAGCAGTCAAGACCTTGCAGAACGAGTGAGCCGGTGCCCTTGTAGGTTCAGCAGTGCACGGATCAGGACTTGTAGGCTCATCTTGCTGACATATTAGCACCATTAGAGAAGAATCTAAGGTTGACCATGAAAATCAAAAAGGGGCATTTAAATCCTTACATTAGATTCCGGCACCAAAGTGATCTGCGCATAAACCTCATCCGTTTCTTGCTCAGCCTAAAACATGCCAAAATCAAAGTAAGCATTTGTATTCCAAAATTCAAAGTTTAGGTTGGGATTCTCTAAAGCCACAATTGCAGTCACATCAACCGCATTTGTCAGTAATTTTCCACAACATCAAGATTCACGACAAAACTGCGACCACAATCTCAATTTTAAACTTTTCACGATAATAGAAACTCCAAAACCAAGATGCCCCTTCCACCGTCTTCTCACACATCCAACAAGATTCATATTTTTCCCAAATTACCAAAAATAAGAAGGATAATTACAAAAGAAAACAAAATAATTACCAGTAAATGAACGTTCACGACGCGACAAAGGATCTTCGTTGGAAGGTGCAGCAGAGGAATCCTCTGATTCAATTCCTGGTTGGTTGAAGCCTCTAACTACGCAACCACCACCACCAACATCAACAAATTAAAGAAAAACAAAAAAAAAATCAAAACTCATTCTACTCTCTTTATTCTGTCCACAAATCTCTCAAAAATAGACACTAAAGTTAAACAAAATTAAAATTTCACAATTACACAATTACACACAAAATAAGAACAAAATATTTCCTCAAGCTGCCAAACTCACTTGCTCCATGTGGCCTTGTGGAAAATAGAACACTCTCTGGCCAACACGAGGAACATCCACCAGTGGTCCCGCACAAGCCTTCCAGAGCTGTTCATACAGCTCATCCTCACCATCACCAGAACCAACCACTGCTTCAACACCACAAAAAAAACAAAAAACCACACCGTCAACCCAAAAAACATATTAAGAAACCTCAAATTCCACAAAAACGTTGCTCATTCGACTCCCACCTTCGGCCGAAACATTTGACGCGCGGCTCAACATGGTTCAACGCAGGTCAACGCCCGAGGAAAAAAAATACAAATATTCGCCAAAACAAAAACGATTCGCTTTGTCACGCCTGCAGAAGAACCAATCTGAATCACTGAATCCTCTTTATTCTCTCCACAAGATCCCGTTTCCGACAGCGTCCACCGTAAGTTTTTCAGTTACAGAAGCTGAAGCAGAAAGAAGAAGAACACGAAGAAGAAGAAGAAGAAGACGAAGACGAGGAAGAAGAAGAAGAAGAAGCGTTCCGTTGAAGGACGCGCGGTGTGTGTGTGTGTGAGAGAGGATGGGAAAGGAAACGGCGTTACTCGGTTGGAATAATGAATGACCACTCTCCGTTGTATGGAGAGGTTTTGTTTATTAATTTATACATAGTCCAATTTTGTTGCACATTTATTTATTTATTTTCTTTTATTTTATTTCAACTTGTGGTGTGTCGTGTCATGTGTGTCGCTTCTGTGTTGTCTATTCCCACCAGACACAAGAAACAAGCCTATTTCAGTGGTTGTGTGACTTGTGTGTGTTAGTTGTTACTAGACATGCTAATTCTGCCCCTGCTTTCACTTTTTTACATCTACCAAATCAATTTTTTGGAATTTTTATACGGACTACTTTTTCCCCACTTACTTTCTTAATTAATTACAACAAAATTGTATTACTTATATTTCAAAATAATTATTATTATCATAAAAATTAATAAACTCAAATTTAAATGTAAGTTAGTTTCATTGTTAATGTCAGAAAAATTAAACATCTTTTACGTTTTTAATTGATTTAAAATTAATTTTAACATTGTATATTAGATAATTAAATTTAAGTATTAAATATGTTTCTAAGTTATAAATTTTAATATGAAATTAAAATTCTTTTATTTTCAAATTTTAATATAATTTGGTATCCAAATTTTAAAAACTAAAAAATGTAGTTTTCAAATTTAACCACTTTAAATTCTTTTAACATGTTAAATAATCTTTGTGTTTTGAGATATTTATTCATTCCACCTAAAATATTATCTTAAAATGTAAATTTAAAATAAAGACAAATTTTAATTTTACATTCAAATTTAAAATCTAAAACATATTTAATTATAAATTCAAAATGAACAAATATATTATTTGTTTTATTTATAATTTTATATATATATATATATATATATATATATTTTTTTTTTTTTCTAAATGAGAATAACCCTTAAATAAGAAACGTGAATAAATAATTACAACCATTAAGAAGATTAAGAATAATAAAAGAGTGAGATCAAAACTGGACTAAAAGTAAATAATGGGTCTTTATTTATTATCTGCAATTCATTTCCTCAATTGTGTTGCGATTGCATAGATTCTCGTACTTGTTTTTATGTCACTATAACAAAAACCAAATAAATTTTCAATTAGCATTCTTCGCATATTAATTAACAATTACGTTCTCGTTTTCTTTTTTTTTTCTTTTTTTATAATCCATTTTATACTTTATCGTATTTAGTATTGAATTTATTGGATTCCCCTAACTTTTATTAATTTTTAGTGTCAGTTGTTTCTCCTAATTGTAACATATTAAATATTGTCTATTGTTTTAATTATTTTATGAATTTTGTAAATGATTAAATTAATCAATATACTTCATTAATAATTTATTGAGAAAATATAGTAAGATAACGTTATATTGAATTTTATTTAATTTTAAATACATATTTTAGTTAGATAAATATTGCCGCAATATTTTTTCTTAATTGTAACAAAAAGACATTAAGTTTTTTTTGTAATAAAAGAAAATTCAAAAATTAACTATCATTTAAGATAAGGGATACATTTCCACATAGTAAATTGTTCCTACAGGGACTAAGTGTACCCTAAGGGACAAATCTTTTATCGAGCTCAAGATGTCCTAGGTCCACACTGGAATACATTCTTCAATCTTCCTTTCAAACCTTTAACCCCTTTCACGTCTGGTGGTCGAGATGTCCTCTTCCAATGTGAATATTACGTCCTCGGCGACGGGGTGCCTGCACAAACACTCTAACACTCAAGTTAGTTACTGTACAAGTATAGGTGAAAAACAATAAATGAGATCAGTCAATTATCTCATGAATAATGTTATTTATACTACCTGAATGGGCCCATACTATTGGGCCTGGATTATATAGGATTAGGTCATTTTAGTGTATTGTTTATCAAGCTTATTTACCTTTAATTACTCTGAGATTTGTCCTTTTGCCTAGGTGACTTCGTATTGCAGCAGTGACATACCTGTCTATCATTTCCTTAATGCCGATACATCCTCTACTCCTAAGTTGTAAGGATGTACTCGGCCCTCTATGTACATAAATAATTACTAATATCAAGTTGTACCTACATATGCATTTTATCCATAGATAAAATCTTTCATTCTTCAAAATCAATCATGTAGAAAAGAAATACACGCATATATAAAAATGGTTTAAATAAAAGTAGAGCAACTCTGAAACAAGTAGCTTTTAAATTTTATCCATATCACATTACATTAACTCACGGTTCTTGATGATATTATAGCAATTATTTCCTCAAAAGTAAATGTAAAGCTTAGCTTTTAAATTTTATCCATATCACATTACATTAACTCACGGTTCTTAATGATATTATAGCAATTATTTCCTCAAAAGTAAATGTAAAGCTGAGTTTCATTGTCACCACTAATCCTCTTAAATATACACAAAAAGAACTCAAGTAGAAATTCAATAAGTAGTTTAATTAAACTTCAAATGTAACTAATTAATTTCAAGTAAGAAAATACTCTATGTAAATTAGAATTTCATTACATCATAATTCCTTATCAATAATTTTTTTAATGGAACAATTTCATTTAAATTAAAATATGTTATAATTAGAACTAAAGGTATTTCGTACAATAAAATGAAATAATTTTATAAAATTATATCACATTCTATAAAATTTTAATTCAATTTAAGCATAATATTCGCTCAAACTTTTGTTTCTCAATTTTTATAATACTATATTGAGAGTAAAGTGGGTACTCTAAGTACCATTGGCTCCAAATACAATTTGATGTGATTACTAACTTGAAAGAACCCATTTAAGTGTCAATATAAGAAGTAAGATAAGAACTCGAGAGAGGGAGACGAGATTTCAATCCTTAAGTTGCCCCTTAAAGCATAGTTCTAACAAGAAGATAAGTTAAGAAACTAGAGGAATAACTTAAGAAAGCCAAAGTTAGATCACAATTCAACATATTCTTTCTTTGATTTTGATTACATGCTTAACAACAAAGTATGAAACATGTTTTTATCAGCATTAGATCTCAACACATACAAGTGTTTCATTGGTCAAATAGACGCGGAAATTTCATTTATGTATTTCATTTGATAAACTTTTTGCTTGGACAGATGCAAGCATTTACACTTAGCCAAATAAGCTTTTTGCTTGCACAAACACGAACTTGTTTTTTTCGTCTAATAAACTTTTACTTAGATAAATGATAAGTGTAAGATCCAAATTTTTTTGTAAGTAATGGACTAAACAAATGGGATAATGACTAAAAGAAAACTTAAACTAAGATACATAAATGGACGATAAATAAGTATTAAGTATAGAAACAACCCACCGGACGATTGCCGTATTTACTTTTAGTATAGATGTGAGGGACTAGAGATGAGTATAATAAAAGTTCTGGGAGAAAGAGTAGTCAAGAGCAATTACAGAGCATATGCTATGAATTTACTCTTACCAAACACGATAACTAATAGAAAGAAAATGTTAGGTTTAACATAGGCCTTCAGACGAGTGGTGTGATTATTTTATGTAGATAAGAGATGGTGAATGTTAAGAAGAGAATATCATCTAATGAGTTGATAAACTGAGTAGACAGTTGGATCATAATAAACCATTAGATGTTAAAGGAAAAATAACTAATAGAGAAATTAAATGAATACGTGGCAGGATATAATGGTGCCTAAAATAGTAGTAGGGAAAATCGTCAGAAAGTGAAAAGAACAGTGAAATTAGGTGAAATGTGGACATTTGATTCAAAAGGTAATTAAAATGCACTAAGCATCTGTTGAGAATATTACTTAATATCTTTTTTTATTTAAATTAGTTTTTAGAAAATATTTCAGTTTTAGAGATATGTGTCAGTTTTAGAAATTTGTTATTATTTTAGATTAGGAGTGAGATATTTTAAAT
>Ga0214545_1000195_pt1 | contig 79546 bp, 31 predicted proteins | sample CNSS4metaG_FD_160064 | JGI IMG/M metagenome (GOLD analysis project Ga0214545, IMG submission 160064) | Root nodule microbial communities from cowpea collected in UCLA plant growth center, Los Angeles, California, USA - CNSS4 | ecosystem: Host-associated > Plants > Roots > Nodule | place: USA...
AATACATTGTGTATGTCATAGTATGAATATGATGAAAATGTTGAATTATCAATTTATCATCTAATTCCCCAAAGTCTTTACTTAATTTTGTGAACTTCTTAAAATTTCATAATTTTTAAACATTGAAAGTTTTATCATAAAAAAAATATAAATAAAAAAATTTTAAAAAAAGCGGGCCGGCCCGCGGTCCCGTGGGCCAACATATATGCGGGGCGGACCAGAGTATGCGGCCTGCATAAAATGTGTGGGGCGGGGCGGGCCGGCTCGCGGTGTGCGGGCCTTATGCGGGGCGGGCCGGCCCGCATTGCCATCCCTAGTTAAGACAGACTCAAGCAAATCTGGTCAAATTTCTACCAAGGTCGACTCAGTTGAATTAAGTTAGGAAGACTCAATTGAATTAGGTCGGGACTGACTTAATCGAGTTTTAGTTGGGTCAAATTTTAATCAACCTCCAACCATGACCGACCCGTCTTGACTTTGAGTCTAGTTTGGTTCGACTTAACTTTCGTCCTAGCAAACCTAATTTTACCTTTCGTCCAAGTCGTCCCGTGTTGACCTTTAGCTTGGATTGATCCGTGTCGACCTTCGATCTAGGACAACTCATCTTGATCTTTGGTCCAACTTAACTAAAATTTTAGATTAACAAAATTGTATCGAATATTTTTTATTTTTCATATTTGAAAATCTTGATTCAAAAATATCCAATGTAAAAAAAATTATAAAATTTATATCAAATTAAAATTGAAATTTGATAAATAGATTGAATTAGAGTAAAAGTATATCAAATAAAGAAAATTATATTTTTTCCCGATTGTGGAATTTAAAATATATTTTCAGTTTCATAAAGAAATTTAAGCCGAAATATATTTAAAAATTTGGGGTGTAAGGATAAATATTACCTTTTTTATTATAATTTTAGTGATAGATAGTATGAGGTTTATAAATTTATGGGACTGCGAAAAGAAAAAAAAAAGTACAAGAAGAAACAAAGTCGTTTATCACTGTCCGAATTGAACCAGTCGGACTGACCCATTTTAATATTTTAAAGATATTAGGTTTGCGTGGAGAAAAAGAAAAAAAAGTGGTAAAAGGCAATGTTGGAAGGGAAAGGAGAAGATGATGTACAAAATTATTGTCACCTAGAAAAACAAACTGGATTCTGTTATTGTTGAATGAAAAAATTTAATTCCTTTTTGAAAGTAAAAAAAAAAATTTGTTAATTACGGAGCAGTGAATCTGAAATTGAAAAAGTTAATTCAGATTGTTTAATCTATGTTGTACTTATAAATTTTGTGTAATTCATAACGTATTCAAAATGTGTTTCTAGATTTCGACATTTGAAAATACATTTTAGATTATATAATTCACTGTGTATTTTCAAAATATACTACAACTAATGTTAAATAATATTAAAAAGAGCCTTATTTATTTCGTATGAGTTTAACATGGGCTGATATATTGGGCTAACACCTTCTCTCGTAGCTCCTGTCTAAATTATACAAGCTGTTGATATTTTTTCTACGAAAGTATAGACTAAATTTCTTCTATTTTTAATGTTATGTTTTTTCATTGACACAAATTACACATAGATTTTGATAATAAATATTTCTATATTTCAGAATCTAGGATAAATATGTGTATATTACCATCTAAATAGAGTAAAGATGTGACCAACTTGACATATGTTACAATTGTTTATTTATCAGAGTTAGAGATAACGGTATTATTCAGTTTTCATAACTACAAAGTTTATATAAAAAAACTTTTTAAAGCAGTGTATTCTGCATCGATTTTTTTAAAGATTAAGTTGGATTGGTGTTTTGCCTCCATAATTTTAACGTGTACTTGTATAATTTTTTTTTGTGTGTTTTGGAATATACAATTTTATTTTCTATTTAACTTGAACAGACACTTTTTTTTATATATAATTCACATTTTTATCTACTTTTTTTTCTCTCTATCATTTATTAAGAGGAATAATCAAACTACATTTTATTGTTCTTTAAAAATACGGCCCCGTTATGAAGTATTAATTTAAGTTGTACTTTAGGATTCAATATATATTCAGAGGATTTAAGCTTATGACACGTGGATATATATGTTGATATTATTGAATAGTACATTTTAAAAAATTTCAACATAAATAAATTTCATTAACAATAAAAATAGTGATGAATTATGAAAGCATCTCTGAATACCATTCTTTTCAACAACTTTTTTTTTTCTACAACTTGTAGTCCAATTACTAACTTTAAAAGCTCTTGGAAAATAAAAAAAATTCTATATTTTCTTCACTAAAAAAATCTCTGTTTTTAATAAACATTAAGTTAAACTCGTACAAAACATTGTTCTTTTAATAAAAAAAAAGGAACATATGTTTTCAAGCAAGAAAAAGAAGAAGAAAAGGAGTGTAAAATTTAACGATCACAGGAATCGTAAAATCAAAAATATGTTTCCAATGTTTGGAAGTAAGCGTAACGATTTAAATCGAAGAAAAACAAGTAAAATATTATATAAATGAGAATAACGGTTAAATTTAAGACGTAATGTAACGTAAAGTTTACTAGTAATAATTTCTTAGTTCATTGATTAGAAGTTATTGGTAATTTTCCCTTTAATATTATATCATTAAGTAACATAAGTGCTCTATGAAACCGAAGTCTTTGTATCATCTCATACAAAAGAACTCTATTTTTAAACCGAAAGTTTCCAACCATTCCAAAAGAGAAAGGATTAAAATTCTTCTTCTAATGTTAGCACTAAGTAATACGTGAACTCCATAACACACACAAAAGTCTTAAAATTTGACATTGATTAAATATAAAATAAGAATATAATAATGTATAACTAGAGACAAATCCCATTGTACTAAATCAAGACAAATATCTCTTTATTAAACCGGTCTTTATTAAACCAGTGTGATGAAGTTGAGTTAGATTAAATTAGACTAAACAAAGATTTGAATTCTAATTTTGTATTAAGACGTACCGTTTAAAACAAGATGATTAATTTGGAAGATTTTGTACAAAAGAATTATAGTTTTTGTGTATGTAAAATGATTTTTTCACAACTATATTTTGATAACTTTCTCTTATAATCTTAGTTGTTATTTTTCGAATAATTTTTCAAATTTTCATTTTCTCATTCTCAATATTCTAAAATCATTTAAAAAATGATACCTCATATTATAAAATAAAAAAGTTATCAAAATTTAGTAGTTAAAATATCGTATACGAAAGAGAAAGAAATGAAGTATATTGCGGCAGAAGAAGACAAAGCACAAGCATAAAGGTTGGCAGAAACTTTGATGATAAGTCTCGCGGTTGAAGATATAAAAGTGACCGATGAGAAATAATAAAAAGAGCACCATTGTTTCAATGCTTCTCTACTAGTTATCATGGGACTGAAAGAAGGGACAAAGGCTCAAAGGAAAAGCAGTGTCGAAGAAGATGACAACAATGCACGTGATCGACTTGGAATCTAACCTAATCTTCTTACTTTATCACTACACAGTTGCACCTCCACTATTCAAGCCTCCACCTTTAACCATGCAACCTTACAAAACAAATTCACCATCATTATCGTTCATGTTATTCCTCCTCAAACCCCAAAACTTCATTAATCATTATTTAATGTCCATCACACACAACATTTACGTAAACAATCCACCTTCATATGTTTCTCCAAAAATATTTTCATTTAATTAACTTCTTTTTATCTCAAACACTATAATTAATTTACTTTCGTTTACCTTATTTCCATACCATGTTAATCATCAGTTCGATACAACTATAATTTGACAGTATAGGATCGGGTTAACCAATAAATATGTCGTTTTTTAAAATGTATTTACTATAACACTCTCACTTTTTCAATAAAAATATAATTTTAATTAATATATAAAAGGCATTTTTTTTTTTAAAAAAGTCTTCTGTTTTTACAATATCAATTAATATTTTTATATAAAAAAATGAAGTCATTTTAGAATGGAAAGAGTGATTAACTTTACAAAGTAAATTAAAACTCTTACCGATTGATAAGAAATAAATAAAAAAAAAGTAAATAATGTTTAATCCATGATTTAGTTAATTGTGAACTTCACTTCTACAAATAATAAATATAATTAAGATAAAGTTTCAAATGATTTTGATATTATTTTAAAAAATGAATTTAATCCTAATTTAATCTTAAAAATTAATTTGTAAGAAAAAAAAAATTACCACTACCTATATTTATAAATTTATCTTAGTTCTTACGATATCTCAAATAATACTTTATTATATTCTAAAGTGAAATGATCCCTTTATTTGCATGTGGCAGTGATGAAGTTCGAAATATGTGATGAAGTTTCATTTTGTAACTGCTGATGAACAATAATGTCCTAAATGTATTTATTGGTTATGAGCTCCTTGCTAATAAACCAAAACTAAACACATAACCCCATTACTTTATGCTGCTATGATTTTGTTTACTTTAAAAAAAAAAATTGAGAGCTTTGTTTGTTCTATATTCAAACCTATGATTAAAAATAAGCAGAGTATAGTGATGAGCTTCACCAGACAGGAAGACATCCAAAGGATTTACTTTACAGCGTCCAACCACTTTAAAACCTTATTCCGACCACCACCAACTTCATTAAGCGTTGCCTCTGTTTATATTCAATTAACTTAAAAAAGCTATCATTTTCTCACATTTTTTTGCCTCACTTTCGCACAACCTATGTTTTCCCCGATTAAGAGTGAGACAAGATAGCTTAAAAAAAAGGGTTACATTACTTTTATTCATATTTAGTATATTGTCTTTTTATAATTTATTGCTTAATTTCTTTTCATTATATCATTTTACATTTTCGTTTTTTTTTTGTATTTTCTCATTTATATTAAAACAAATTAGAAAATGTGTAACAGTAGTGTTTCTCTTAAAAAAACCTACACTTTTTACTAGTGTATTTCATTCGTCTTTGTTCAACTAAACAAATCTTACATGAGGCCATCTTGTTAGGTTTATAAAGGAGGAGTGTGCCAATGTGGTTAGGAATGTCAACGGGACGGATAGGGTACAGGTAGTAGCTCCCCCGTATCTTACCCGCTGAATAAATATCTGTCCCGTATTCGTATCCATATCCGTTGGGTATCCATTGATACAAGTCCAAATAATTATAAAAATAAATATAAAATGATGTTCAACACAATGGAAATTTTTTAATTAGTGTTTTGATCAACAAACTCACTTTCTCCTATTGGTTCCTGAAAAATAAATAAAATAAGTAAATAATAAACTTCAATTGCCAGATGCCAAGTATTCTTATTTTGATTTCATCATTTGACAATAAACATATCATAAACGTCATTGTCTATAGAAAGTTTGATTTATATGCCTAATCTCAAAGAAAGGAAATAGGAGAATGTCAAGATGTGTAAGTTTAGCGGGTACGGGTATCCACGGGTACAGATACGTATCCGCCCCATTAATATGCGGGTATCAAAAATACCCGTACCCGCGGGTAGTGGGTATCCATTTTTAATATCCGTTTTCTATCCGTTGCGGGTTTTATCCGCGGATACTCGCGGGTACGGATTTTTTTGACATCCCTAAATGTGGTTGAAGAGACTCACCATTAAGGAGGAGATTGTTAAGAATCTAAGTGTCAGTCTAAGTTCCTAATTGGCTAGAAATGAGAAAGTGGAACACTATATAAGGATAAAGACCAATAAATCCATTGATTTAAGGTTTTGAATTGAGAGTGGTATCAATGTCTTATGTGATTAGACTCATATCTCATTGATGTTTCTATCTTTTGAGTAAAATCTCAACCTAATACTTTACGGTTAAAACTAATAGAATATAATCTACCCATAGTATATAAAATGCAAATTCTGTAGATATGTTAATAACTGTGTGTGAGTGTGAAACGTATTGGCAAAAGTCAAGTGTCGTCTCTCAAGAATATTTAGTGCGATGATTAGATATTTTGATTTGATTAGTGATATTAAATTTGAGTTACAGATATATAATCATGTTTAAATATTCAGATAAGAAAAATGGAAACATAACTAAAGTTATGTGCTCCCTCAACCTCAACTTAAAGCCACCAAGCTAAACGGAAGTCTTAATTTGCCTTCAACTATAGTGTTCAAAGTCTTAATTTGCCTTCACACTTGTCATATAAACGAGACATGCATCTCAAAGGTCTTTAGTAATATAATATTATTTCTCTTCAACTATATTCAAACTTCAAATCATATCACATACCAAACTAACATCCACACTTTGTTTTATTTTTTACTTTTCCACAACCCTCTATGCTGAAAGTAATTAACTATGTAGACAAATTGATAGGGTTGTTAATTCCGATTAGTTCGATCCATTGTTTCTCAAATTAAGAGAAATTTACTTTAGTGAGATTAAAAATGGTTTTAAAATATTTTTTAATTTCTCAAATTTAATTCTGGAATTTTGGATGTTGGTGACTAAAATTATAACTATCTTAAATTTTAAAACAATAGTCAATATGGATAAACACTATTAATCTTTAAAAATGCATCAACAATATATGTAATATAAATTTTAATTATGATTTTATTAATTAAAATAAAAAAAAATTAGGCTGAATAACTTACTCAATTATCTCGAACCAGTAAAAATTTGGGTTCTTTGTTTAAATTTTCATAATTCAATCTAAATCACTTATCAAACAAACGAACCAACCAACCCACATGCGAACCCATTTGACCATTCCACACCCTTACCAAAACCGATCCCAACATATAGACAACCTTGGAATATTCGATTAATACTAATACACTTTCATGTAGGTGAAAGGAAACAAGTACAAAAATACCAACTCTTGGAATAACATTATTTAATATTAACGTCACAGTATTTGGTGATAAGTATAAAAAAATAGCTGAAGTGTGATCTCATGCATCACATTTTTCACTATTTTGGTTGAAGCTTCCTCTGACTTGAATCGATGAGTCTTTGCACCCCTCTCCATAGTCAGAATTATTTCTGAAATAACTAAATCTCCACTCAAGATTTTAATATTTAAATATAGTTATTCTTTTATTCCCTCCTCTTTTAGTTGCTTTAATGGGCATATTCATTCAAGTACAACATTGAATCATATAACTGCCACTTTGGAAGCAATATTCACAGTAACACAAGTTGTTGTGTAAGTCAAATACGTTAAGGACGGTCAAATATGTTAACTAACCATCGAAATGCAAAGACAACTTTTTCAGGAATTTTATATTCTTGTCTTCATTTTTAAAGCACACATATTCCGTTTGGAAATTCAAATTCCGTAGAACGCATAAATGGAGTGCGTTCCACCTTCCTTTGTTTACCCTTCTTCAATCAGATGAGATGGGGTGAAGATAGTCAAAGATGTTAGTTAGAAAGGCTACCAAATTTAATCTCAAAAGTAATTAAATATTAATTGAAAATTATGGAATGTGTTTTATATTTAGGGCTGTCGATTGTGACAGACAGTAAGTAATATAAGGTCCCTCACGCAGCCACGCACTAAATCGTTCGCATCAGTGCGGTATAAAGGGTCTTCCGATGCTTCCAACAACATAATGCCTCAATAAAACATTTTTATTTATTAAATAAAAACCAGGGTTGCACTCGACACATTTCACAATCTACCTGCGAATTATAAACCAACCTAGTGTCGCGGACAGAATATGTAGCACGTGCACAAAAGTACATCCGCATAGTGCCTATTGAAAGAGATAATAACTTCAACCTATTATCACTCATCACATCACAACCTCAATTCTTACCAAATCAACCTACCCTAAACAAAAATCAACTGTTTCCATCACTCACCTTTCCACGTCTTTCCAAATCCTCCAAGTACAAGGTGAAACTCAAACACATGGTTTCTTTGCACGATTAATTACACGGCGCACCCTTTTGAAGAAATTTATCTTATATTTCATCACAGACAAGAAAAGTTAAAAAGCGCATCACTGTTTAACAAAGCCTCGGCCAGAAAGAAAGAAGAGAAAAACAACTACTTTGGAAATATCAAATCAACAAATACAAACAGTTTTGGGTTTGGCAAATGATGACAACAACAACAATGAACAACCCTTTTCTGTCATCCATCTTGTTTTTTTTTTTTCTTCTCCTTATTAAAAGATCCTATGCATGACGACGACTGCATGCTACGTTATACAATTTCATCAACTACGACGTTCTGGGGTCCAGTGCGGTGCAGCGGGGCTAAAATGAGAAGAAACCACCCTGGAATCGAGTAGTTCCATTATGGGTGCGAAGTTCACGCATCTTGGCACTTTGTACTGGTTAATCGACGCTCCACGCGAGATGGCGTAGTCCATCAACTCCTCAAAGGTTCCATTTTTCACCACTCGTATTTCCAACGGACCAATAGAGTTGTCCGCAACCCTCCCTTGTCGGTAGACTGTATTCAGCGACTCTTCCATCGCCAAGCAGCACTGGTTCAGCACTTCGCTCGTGGGAGAGTGAGGCGAGTCCTTCATGAACAGCTCCCAATAAATCACGTAATGCCCCGGAATGGATTTGGTGTCAGCGAAGCTCGTGTACTCCACCACGCTGGTGTTAAACTCCTTCAACAGCTCCGAGGCATTCTCGATGGCCTTCTGCAGCTCCGCCTCGTCAGTTTTGTCAGAGTCAATGCTCAGCAAAACGTTCTTACGCCTCACGAAGCGGAATTGCGGGTCCGAATTATGGAACCCGGTTACTTGAAGGATGTCACCCACTCTGTAACGGCAAAGACCTGAATAGGTGGTGATAATGAGTTCATAGAACTTACCAAGTTCCACGTCTGCTAGATCCACCAAGCGAGGAGGCGAGTCCCTGGAGAGGGTCACAGGAGAGTCATCATCATGGGGTAAGAACTCGAAGTAACCCATGTTTGGCAGTATGGTGTAGGAGACATCGGAGGGTTCGGACATGGGTTTGAGGTTAAGGCCGAAAAAACACTCGGAGGAGGCGTACATGGTACAAGGTTTGGGTAGGCCTCCACTGTAGTAATCGAGAGTTGGAATGTACTGAGCCATGGCACCCGTGACTATGACGTCAAGGTACTTGGTGTTGGGCCAAATCCTCACGATTATACGTTCCCAGTTTTCGCCGGAGCACTCGTTTTTGATGAAAGTGGCGAGTTCGGGGTCGGGGTTTAAGATCTTGGACATGCATTCCCTGATGGAAGGGTCTGTGACCTTGGGGTTTAGGGTTCCGGTGTGGATATCATGGGCCAATTGGTCCCAATTGAGCTGAAGGAATCTTATGGCCCGGAGAAGGCCAGAGGCGAAAACAGCTCCGACACGGAGAACCTCATGGCGCATGATAAGGCCACACAGCATCTGAGTGTACATGCTCTGGAAGGAATCGGGGCAAAGGATGGCCTCGTTGGGGCTGGTGAGGACGTTGTAAGGGTCAAATGGTCTTTTCCTGAATTGCTCGCTCTTGTAGTAGCTGGTCAGCACCGGCCGAGCCAGTAACCCGCCGGGTGTCTTACTCTCTGCCTTGATGAACAGAAAGTGAAGGGCCTTCCCTTTGTCCAAATCGGACACGTATCTTCAACAAACAAACAAAACAACATAATTACTCAATAAATTAGAGGTAGTGGTAACAGTAATTATCATAACTGCAATGCAATGAATATGTCATTTAGCAATCAATGAAGAAAATACGTTAAACATTAACGTTAACAGCTAACTTACTGGTTCATCACCGGCATCTGCAAGCTGTACAGAAACTGACGGCGGTCCATGTCTTCATCGATGGTGGGCATCAACTTTCTCTCGCCAGCAGACGTTCCAGAACTGTAAACAGATTTTCATGTCTCATCAAAAAGCACGATCCACATGATACAAACCATGAATATTCTCATACGACAGATATTAAAGCATCCTTGAATTACGAAAGGGAGAGATAATAGGCGTGTACCTTGTGAGAAACTCAGAGATGGGGTGAGCGCACAAAATGGGCGTGCGGTCTCCGTTGGCAATGCGTTCTATATCAGGGCGCAGATCCTCGTATGAGACGACGGGAACCTTGGACTTGAAGGTGTCACGGTCGGTGGCACCGTTGAGTCCGAAGCGTCTGAGGTATTCCGTGTCGGCGTTTTGGTGGAGAATCTGGCGAAGGACTTGGTTCTGGATAGGATCAGTGTTTTGGGTTAAGTGTTGGATGAGCTGAAGAGCATCTTGGCCGTTCTGGTCACGAGGTAAGGAGAGGGAATCGGATTGAACGGCCATGGTGAGTTTTGAGGAGTAATAAAGACGGAAAGAAAGAGAAAGAGAGAGAGAAGAAGGTTTTGGGTAAGGTTCAAGGGTGAGAGACGGTGCAGGGAAAGGAGAGGGATAGGGTATTTATAGGGGGTTGAGTGACGTCATGTTCAGGTAAGGGTTGGCCACGTAGGCAAGGCGGGCGAAATAGTTTTGTTGGAGGGGCTGATGCCGGAGGCGGGGGACAAAAGACGAAACCAAGTTTTGTTGTACACCTGGCTGGTGGACATGTGGGCCAGGGCACACGTAGGAATGAGGGGTTCATGGCCGACATGTTTGGCCACGTCATCAGAAAAAGTTGGGCGAGCTTACGCGTCAGCCAAACCACGCGGCCATTTCCTTGCAGGGTTTGTTGGGTCCGAAAGCGATGGGTGCCGGCTTCAACCCTGCTCTAGCCCATTTCTTTCGCTAAGAGACGGCCCAAACTCAACACTAAATTACTATTTACAGCATCGGAATTTGGATTAAATCTCAATGTTTTAATTTCTGCTCATAGTTTGAATAGGACCAAATATAGTTTTGGAATCGATGAGGTTCATTTACAGTGTAGGAGTGAGGAAGGTTTAGGATTCTATGGATAACGACGTAAACAATATTAGATAGCCTTCGTTTTATATCCATCGTCATTGTAACATATAAGTCATATATAATACTATGCTGTTTAATTAATGATTCCCCAGAGATGGCGAAGAGAACAACGTCATCACGTGTCATTGTATTTGAAAAACGGAAATAATCCAAACTATTCACCTAACCTCTGTTTCAACTTATCATGTTAAAATATAAATCTTCTCCCATGATTGATTTATAAATAATTACATTTTTATCATTTCTGTAAACTTTGTTTACTAATGTCATATTTATCATGCCTTTTAAGATTAGAAGTGAAATATCTAATAATAAAATTAACAACATTTGAAACTATTGAAAGTAAAAATAATATTGATATTAAATGGTTAATATCATGTGAGTAATCCATATTTTTATTATGCAATTTAATGAGTCATGTGAGTAAGGTAATATTGATATATTGTGAAAAAAAAAAAAACATTGTTTTCCTTGATGAGATACAAATTGACTTCAAATTCTTTACTTTTCATCAATGTTCCATTCTAAAAATGTAATTCCAATTTTAAAAATATTTTCAAATGCCTTAACTAGGATTTTAAAGTTGAATAATACAAATTTCTAATCCCAATTCATTAACCACTGCATTAAACAAACAATTGTGGTAACGGAAAGATGACCTCATAATCAATTAATTTTTATGCGTTACAAATAATTTCAAAATAAATAGTAAATATTGATCTTTTTAATTATTATTTTCATATATTTTCTTCTTAATTGTTATGCTTTGGTAATTATTTTTATTATTTTTATTTATCAAAACAAAGTATGGACATATAGAACTTTTGTTTTAACTGGTAATAAATAATGTTTTCACCAATCATAAATGATTTTTCAGTTTTTCTTTATATTTCCATTTTTCATTTCCCCCAATGCTTCTGATTTGTCTCTCAAAATCTCTCTTTTACACATCACTATCCACCACCAAACTTTGCTTCCCGAGCTTTCTGTTTTATTTTTAGATTCTCTGAGTCTGTAACACTATCAGTACTGGCAAGTCTATGTATGAATTAAACTTTGTGGAACTCACTTATAATGTAATTAATTAATAATTAGTGAGTGAGTTAACAATGATATTGAGTGCAATTATTAGTAATCCTATCAGATATTTTTGTCAGCATGAATAAGCTTTCAATTTGACCAAAGCTGTTTAATCAAAATCTGAAAAATAGACATTTGAATGCATTGTGTAATGTCACATATAAATAATATCTTTTACGAATAAACTTAAAATACTATTTGGTTCAGTAGTAAAACAATACGATCTGCTAATGATTAATATATAACGAATTTTATAAAAGTTTATAATTAAATATAATATTAAATAATTTTTTATTTTATAATTATTAATACAATTTTATTTCATTTAAATGATAAAAAGTTCGTAAATATTATATAACTATGTTTAATATTTTATTTAGTATTTATTAATAAAAAAATAAAAAAACAAAAAAATATTTTAATATTATTAAAAATTAAAGTATAACTAAATGTAAAAAAAATTTAAATTAACATAAAAAAAGCGTATAAAAATTTTATCAAAATAAAAATAATTAAAATATGAATTTGAGACTTCGAATTTTTTTTTCGATTTTTTTGATAATGTTTTCAACCTTTATATTAATTTAACAAAGTCTACTGGATTAAAAAAATAGATAATATTTTAATATTTAAAATTATTAATTATAAATATATAAATTTGGTAATATAAAAATTTAATTATCTAAATTTTTAAGTAGAACAATGAATTTAAATTTACATTTTCAAGTATTTAGAAACATGTTTTCTCTTGTATTTTAATACAAACTTTAAGAATTTTAAAATACTTATTTTATGTCATACAAATTTTATGTCAGAAAAATATATTTATCTCTATAAAATATATTATATAAATTTATACTATTTTATTTAATAAAATTATTTATTCTAATTTTTAATATAAAAAAGATAAAATTAGTGACCATTAATTATATCTTAACGTGTATTTTAAGAATAATACGTATTAACATTCTCAAACAACTAACATACACACAGACGTTTGTGTATACGTATTTTTAAATATATGTGATATTATATTAGTAGATGATGAAAATATAATGTTATTAAGTTATAATATATAAAATAAAATTATTTATTAAAAATAAAATAAAATATATTAGAAAAGATGAGAGAATAACTGTTAATAAATAGAGAAAAAGAAAAAAAACAGAAATAAATAATTTTATAAAAAAAATTTCAATTTTTTTTTTAAATTTTTAAAAATAATTATATTTTAAAAGATAAAATTGATATTTTATATATTGTTTTAGATATTTCTTTTCGACAAAATAAATAAACAATCAATTTTATTAATTATAACCAATTAAATGATGTTGACCTACTCAAGTCATTGGATTAAATTTCAAATTTTAATATATTTATTTAATTTGGTAAACGCGGTCTAATAGAATATTTAATAAGTCACTAATGGAAATAATTTAAAATGAAAGTAATTTTATAAAATTTAATATATATAAATTTTTATATATAGATGAAAGTATTCAATTCAACATGAAGCAGCAAGTTGAATATATACAAAATTTAAATTTATCTATTTTTTCTACAAAATCAATGTTATTTTTCATTTTTAAAATTCAAATTTAATAAATTAGTTATAAAATCAATTATCTGGCTAGTGTTGGAATAGTTCAGTTTATTGTCAATCCTTTGTCGATTTATTCTTTCAAACATGATCATTTGCTTAGTTTGAAAACTTACATTGAATAACGTCCTTTTAAGATTCTAAAAGAAAAAAATAACACTGACCGACAAACTAGTGAGACTAAGAGTACTTTTAAATAAATAAGTAAGTTTTAATCCTTTGTGAACAAGTACACGAAGAAAAAACGTCTAAAAACGTCTAAACTATTATTTTGTCTCACATTAATAGTAGAATAATTATTCCCCGTCTCTAATTATTATAATTTTAAGATTTAATTATGTTTTAAGTTTTTTTATGAATGTAAAATTTTTTAATTGAGTTCCAGATAAGTTTTTGTGATATATTGAATTTTTTTTTCAATTGAATATTCTCTATTAATGTTTTGGGTTAATCGAGTAATATGAATTTTAAATAATTAATATAATTATTATTTTGTTATGTGACTCTACTAAGTTGTTGTCATATATTATTCTATTATTTTATATTTTTATAATTTATATTTTTATTATTTTATAATTTTAAAATTATCTATTCAAAAAAAATATAAATTTTTAAAAATCATATATAAAATTAAGACATATTTTAAATTTTTTATTCACACAATGAAATCATAATTTAATAATTTTAAATTTTAAAAAATCATATATAAAATTATGATATATTTTAAATTTTTATTCAAATCATAAAATCATAATTTTGTAATTATACAATTATAAATTAAAATAATAAAAATATAAAATTATAAAATTATAAAATTATAAAATTATATAATTTTAAAATAATAAAATAACATATAACATATGACTAGAACTAAACAAGACTGACATGAGAAGATAGTAATAATGTCAATTACCTAAAATTTTACGCAGATTTAAAATATAATTAAGTCTTATTTTAAAATTAAAAAAAAAATCATATTATATACCAATTAATTTTTCAATTTTGGTATTTTTTCTTTAATTTTATCTTGATTACTGACTTTTCATACACAATTCCACCCTAAGTTACAAAATGAAAAAGAAAAAAAATTAATAATATAGTAATACAAATGTTATATTTAAGTAGTTAATGGTAGGATTAGTTTAATTAATAAATATAAATGTTTACATCACATATAATAAAATATTTACGTAAAAAACATTGTAGTATCTAAATTGTAAAATGTTATATTTATATTTGTCAAAAACTTTTTTTTTTCATTTAATAATATGATCCCTCCAAATGTACGATTAACATGTTTCTATTATATATATAACCAAAGAAAAAGTATTTATTGAAGTATTGATGTTTGATATATTTGCAGATAGATGGTTTCGTGTAGAAACTGGAGTGAAGAAAAGGTAGAGTTTAGATTATGCTGGTTTATTGGTGTTATTCTTTCTGTTATATTTAAAATATATCTATTATGATATATGTAAAAAGTTTTCAAATACTTTAAATTATTAAAAACTAATATATTGAATGCATATAATAGAAGATAAACACCAAAAATTAAAATTGGATTCAAAATCTAAAAGAATATTTTATGAAATTTAGATTTTTTGTTGAGTTTTTTGACTATTTTTTTATTGTGCCTTCAAATAACTGGATAATTATTGATTTAAAAATTTAAAAATATATTAAAAAAGATTTAAAATATTAATGCTCATCAAAATAGAGCACGAAGTGAGTAAGTGATACTGAAATGGACGCTTCTGTGTTGGCAATTAATGGCTACACGACATTGTAAATTAAGTGGGGTCACCACCATGTAAGATCACCCACAATTCCTTGTCTTCTCTTCATTAACCTGAATGAGACAATACCATGGCTTATAAAAAAAAAATGACAAAATTTTAAAACACTGGATATGCATTGTTTTTATTTCGATTATTATTTTTTAGATAAATATTTGGGTTAGACAAAATTTTGCCTTTTATGCAGAGATCACGGGTCTTTCCAAACTATATTATGTTCAAGATTATAAGGATACCACCACTACGATTATTCCAAACATGGCTTATAATTTCTCATACCTTTAAGAGTGAACAATGTTACATTTTCTGATTAAAAAAATCTCCTAGTGCGTGTCTCAATGATTAGTCATTAAGAGGAAGAAAAGTTCTACGACATTGACCACACTAATACTTTGCATTCTTACATGTTTGAATCTTTGCACACAGAATAACAAATATCACTTAAATTACATCTCATACCCCTCACTTAAACCAAAGTCAGTCACAACAACTTTCAGTTCTGTGGGAAACTTCGCGGAAATTTTTTCATGGGAATAAAAATGAATGCACTTTTTTCTGCTGCATTTTTTCTAACTTTTATTTCTAAAGTTTCTTAAAATATCACTTAGCATAACGTAATCATTCTCATTATCATAAAAAACATATTACGTGTAATGGTGCGCAGTCACAATAGGAGAAATTTTGAGCTGCAATGTTACAAAAAAAAAAATCAACCAGAAACAACTGATATATAATAAATAATTAACTAATTGATTAATTAATGCTACCAAGTTTCCACCCGGGGAAACCTCATGTCCAAGAATGTCACAACAGTAATCTGGCTTAACTTCCCTTTTGTGCAACAAAAGAAACATGGTTCAATATATTAAAAAAATGGTCAAACCCAAATGGCTCTATTATATTGTTAACTGCATTTTTTGCAAGCAACATTGCGTAGTACTATAGAGTGTGGTGCCGTCAAGAAACCTAGTTTGAATATGGTTCGTAAAATACATTAAATGGACCAGTTCTTCCACACGACCATTTCCGTAACCTCGTTGTGTCTCTCTGTGACATACGATGATGAGTTGTTAGGTTCCTTGAAACTTCATTCACACACTTTCAACTATTGTTGCAGACCCATTTTCGGAGTCCAGTCTCCAGACTTTGGAAGCGAATCTGATGTGGCTAAATGTCGTTACAGTATTGCTCATGCAATTAAAAAAGCCGAAAAAAATGCAAACCGAGGGTTCAGCATTGCAAGTGCGTGGAAGAAACGTGCATGAATAGTATTAAATATATGCCACATGAAGAAAAATGATGAGGGTACGATGGAATGAATCACCGATGAAGAATAGGTGAGTCATGTAATTGACTTTAAGATGCTAAATGGTTCAGAGTTTCATCTCTTGGATTCTTTAAGGACTGTTCATGATTACAAAAAATACTAAATATTAATACGTGATTAGATAGTTGTTCAATAAAGAATGATACGATAAATTACAAATTACAGAATCACCAAATCTTTTTAGATTAAGTTATAATTCCTGACTTTGATAATATGTTAATAAGTGAATTTTACGTTTAACTAAAATTTACCAAATTGATTTATAAATTAAGTTTGTACCAACTTATATATCGTAAAATTGATCTTATATTCGATCGATACAAAATTTTATATTTGATCTATATGAAATTTTCAACGTAATATAATAATATTCATAGTGAGAGTTTGAGGCAAGTTGATGGAAGTACGCGTGTTAAATGTGATAGTGGGGTGTGGTCCTGCGTTAAAGTGGTGAGAGTGGAAAGCAGCAACACGTCTTTATGTGGCGGTGACAACTAATGTATGTTTTTCCAAAGTTGTCAATCTATACGAGCCTTACATCTAGGTTAAAAGACTAGGGTTTGAATTAGTGAAGCAAAAGACTTGGCCAAAATAGAGTCAAGCATAGATTTCACGCGTGATGATGGTGGAGCCACTTTTCTTTTTAGTTAAGAATTGACAGAAAAGATACTTGGTTGTTTCTGCGATCCCAACTTCTGTATGTTAACCTCAGGAATTGGCTTTTCACAACTTTCTTCTACTCATTCAAAGAACATTTTTGTTAGTACATTCTCCTTCACTTCTACCGGATACCACTCATTAGGTTTAGAAAGAGGTTTTATTGGAAAGATACAAACACCAATAAGACCTGAGTTCAATCATATAAAGCATTGTAATATCCCGGCGCGCCCGAGCTTAATCCGACCTACGGGCCTAAGTGGAATGCAGATCGGCCCAAATAAAGAGCCGAATGGCCCACTTCCTGCACGTTAGCATAGTCAAACCGTAACAATAGGACCCCCTCAGCACGGAAATTGGCCACGATGTCAGTTAATCCCCCACGATACGGAACCAACTCGGCTAGTTGGCGTGCTTGTAGGTACACAGGGAAAAGACGATATAAGACGAGAGGGGGGAAAAGGGAAGAAGATACTGTTTTTGAGTGGCTCTTGCTGGATTGAGTTCGACATCAAATCAGAACGAATTTGACAAGAACAAACATTAACATCTATCTTAACCTAAAACCTTAAAACAATAAATTTATGAATTTTTATCCTTATATAACTCAATTTTCTCATTTCTAACCAATGTAAAACTTAGATTCACATTTGAATGCTTAACTGTATTTATGTACACATAATATTTGTCTTTATTATATCTGATATACGGTAAATGCCAAATAATTAATACTCAATATGTATTCCGTATTGCAGCAAGCAAGAGAAAATATATAACAGATAAAAGAAATGTTAACAGTGCATGCAATGTTTTGAGCATGATTGGTGGTTAAATAAAGAAAAAAAGAAGTGAACGTCAATGTCATTAGTTTTAATTTAAGTGAATAAGAAGTAATTATGGTCACTTTCAATAAGAGAATTTAAAGTATTATAGGCGTTGGTTTAATCAAATATCCATAAGAAATTCCGTGAAGAATCAAATCCATGTGGTTAGTTCAGGTCAGCAAAACAATTGGTAAAAGTAATAAAAAATGGAGCACGAGAAATGTAGGTTGAGGAGATAAAGCACTTGTGAAAGTATGATGATGCGTGAAACATGAGTGTAGAATTTTCTCCTCTTAGTCACTTCGCATAATCATTTATGTTTTTTAATTGGAGGCGCAGTTACTTCATTCTTTCCTACAAGTGCTACACACTCCGAATCACTTTTCACTATTTTCAAATCTTAAGCCATGTTTCCATATTCCTTCTTACCAAATGCCTTTGCTTCTCTTTATTTTACTCCTTATTCTCACCACAAAATATTTTAACTTAACTTATCACTGGATTTAAATGGTTGCATTTAAGCTGAGTTAAAAATTTCAAACTAAATAAAAAAATATCATTTTTATATAAATAGAAGAACTTATGTATCCGTAGTCTTATACTTTTGAATTAGAAGTGATATTGTAGTCTTTCTTATATGAATTTATTCATGATTTATTGGTTTCAAATCTTTTTTATATTTTTTCTCGAAAAAAAATTTAAATAGTAGTAGAGTCGGTGTTTTATTTTGGTGACCGTTAATATGAGTTTGAATGAGAATATCTCAATGGAAAAAACTAAAACTTGAGGATGTCTTATATATATATATATATATATATATATATATATATATATATAAAATTCATAAATTTATTATTTTAAGATTTTAAATTAAAAATTATAGTTTAATATTTTATATGAATTTATTTATAATTTATTAGTGTCAAATCTCGTCTAGAAAAAAAAACGTCACATCAAATTAATTTAAATTCACGTTTGAAATATCTTTAATAATTCAAAATTAATGCGTCCCTCAACTCTTAAACTATTAGTATAGATGCGTCACATGCAGCACAACACAACACACACTTAAATTAAATGAAATGGCTTGTTATACCCGTGATGTCTGTTAGGTTTTACTTGCACAATAGGCTAAGTATATATATCTAAAAAAGTATTGTTGAGATAAATGAGTAGGGTATAAATATGTTTTATTTTGAGCAGAGACAATTAGAAATTTAAATATGAATTGAAATTTTCATATTAAACTAAAATAAAAAAACTGGATGAAAAAAATTTACATTTAAGATTTTTTTATAAAAAGTAATATCATATCTCTTACATAATCCACCATACTACTTGATAGTAAATCTAAACCGAAAGGAATATATATAAGACATAATATAAAGAAACAAACAACCTACTATTAATGTAATTGTCTCTTTCATTTAAATTAAGTATAGAGTTATAGTTTTATAATGCAATAGATCTAAAGGAGTTTTCGAAATCTTAGGTGATTTGGATACGAGAGCTTATCCGGAATCACAATTTAATAGTAATTAGAAAAATCAATGATTAGAAGCCGCTAAAACTTAAAATATTTAGCATACATGTTATCCCAGTATTGTGGACTAGTACAACAAAACAAAACAAAACATTATTAATATTATTTTGATTCCAAAGCATTTTAGTATCTCATCATGTGTTTAGACATTAATAATAAACTAAGAGAAAAAGAAGGTATTGCTCCATAAACAGTTCCTTCTAGGGGTCCAACAGGCAGAATTGATTTATGAAAAAACAATCTACTATCATACAATGAATCATAAATTAAAACAATGTACTATCATATATAATCAATCTAGTTACTAAAATATTAGCTTTATGTGTTTTATTTTTTTTTTTGTGTACTTACAATTGAAAAGTGGGAAAACTACTTCTTGATGGTACACTAAAGAGGCACTTAAAAATCAATACAAAAGATGTTAGAGTGATGACTTCGGGAAATAGTGAGAACTTTAATTGATTGATGCCAACAAGTAAAAAAGTTCTACATCATCCATTGTGTTTTATTTCCATTTTGGAAAGTTCGTGAATTTGGGGAAAAAATTGTCGTTGAAAACTTTTCGAATCAAACCATGTTTTAAGATTTGAAAAGAACAGAAATCCTATATTACTCCACAATTGGTTCAAACTTCCAATTTCAAATCAAAGATTCAAACCCGTCGGCGAACCTAACAAGTCATGAGGACTAATAGTAATCAAACACGTACAAGCAACATTAACCACTTCTGAATAAAAACTTACCATTGTATTCCACAGTTAAATATATGTTTTTTCCTTCTGAAACAATGATAAAGAATTTACGGATTAAGAAAATAAAGGCATATAGTGGTAGCAAGTTTAAAAAGAAAATGATATTTTGGTCATTTTAGAAAATATTTTAATTATTTAAAATTATAAAATTTTAGATCTAAGAAGTAAACATCTGAAACTCTTTATACTCTGTTTCTTCTACTATTCTTCACCCCTCTCTTTGTTTAAAAAACCATTGGAAGATTTTTGGCTCTCGTTGCGGTGCAGTGAACAGCTGTTCAGTTCAATCTTAAATTTTTTTAACAGCTCTTATTACAGGCGACATCCTAATGCACAGCAAGTAACAGAAAAAAAAAATGTATGGAAAGTCCAACACAATTTAACAATTTCAGTTATTTTGGGATTCAGAAATACTGAATCAGTCATTTCTGAAATTTTATTTATATTCCAGAATTACTTCTCTGAAATATATTTCTAAATTTAAAAACATCAAAGACATTTTCTGAATTTAGAAATACTTTCAAAAGCACTCTATCTGAAAAGTATAAATAATAAAGTGTAAAATTTTTATTATAATTTTAATAAAGGGTAGTTTAAGAATTACAACTTTTATGTGGGGGTGCAGGAAGAAAAAAGGGAGTGGAAGAAAAGACCCTGAAGCTAAATCAAACTTCGGTACATTTTACACAAAACCTACTAAGTTTCACCAGTATTCAAAAATTAATGCCACTCATGAGTCTTGATGACGCCAATGGACTTTAATAAAAGACAAGACCAAATTGAGAAAATGTCACCAAGCAAAGGGAGCACCGGAAACCAAAAACCAAAATTGTCTTGACTTTGTATCCAAAGTTCAAGACTTCAATTTGCTGTAATATACTTATCCAATTCTAATAATCGGTTGTGCAAAATGTGCTTATCCAAAACCGATAACCAGTTATCCCATGCCAATACTTCAATATACTTATCCATATCTATGAACTACTACCTAGACCTATAAGAAAATTGTAAAAACCCCTCTAATACATAGAAGAAGTAAAATCCTATATAGCTGCTACTATGAAACAGTCAACATCTATCTATCTATAATATAAAGCATAGAAGCATTGTCCTCCGGTAAACCCAAAACGGAAATTACCCTCTTCAGGAATGGCTCCAACAAAGGAACGAAATTGATACAATTCTATAATATACTTACTGTTTTATGTATCTTACGAGACATATAACTACAGTTAATTTTGTATCATATCTAATACATGGATAGTTAGTATTGAAGTATAGCTAACTATGTAGTCATTCAGACAAAGCACCGAAAATACCCTGAACTAGGTGATGAGAAATTGTCTCCAACTATGCGATCATTTAGATAAACCTAAACCAAAAATAATAGCTCGAGCACAAATTGAGATTAGTCCTATCATCCAATGAAGATGATGACTAGGTGCTGCATAAAATGAGGAAAAGATGTAGCAGTTAAGTATGCATTGCATTAAACCCTGCCTGGGGAAACCATGTAGTTATAGCAAAGGTGAAACCACCACTAGCCATGCATGTATTGCTGCGAATTCTTAGTCACGTTCTCTATTATCTGCCTGACAATAATATTAAGCAGAAATACAAATTTAACCAACAGTATAAAACTTTCTAATTTTATGCAAGGCACAAAGTAAAACCGTTGCAAGTACTTTATCCGGTAATGAGAAGCCAATCTATTGATTAACATCTACACAACACTTAATTTCAGCATAACCTCATTCCCAAAGAATGTCGATGCCGATCAATGCATGAAAAGTTTCAATTAGAAGGATACGCTGTGTGCTTTATTCATACAAATGATAATATTTCTCAATTGAACAACCCAAACCTCCAACAGGCTTCCTGCCTCAAAGCATTAGCCACCATTTCACATCCAGTCAAACGTATAATCACCACTGATACATTTTCCAAAGTCTGTTCAAGTACCTGTTGGAAACAAAGACATTTAAATAAACACGATATTGAATTTTGTTCGCAAGCATTTCAAATTAGTTTTTATTCCTAATAATTTCAGATGTACACTTTTAATAAACTTTTTTTCTAAAATCAACAAGAAACCGTAGTGTGGAATATACAGAGAAATTAATAGCACATTACACAGAAAGAAGCATGACACATTAAAATAAGAAATACGACTTCGGAAAGAACAAGTACCCTGGGACAATTCGCAGCAAGCGCGCGATTCGACTGAGATGTGAGAAGTCAGACGAGCGGCGGCATCAGCGCTGTGCAGAGGCATCAACGATTGCGTGCACCCGAGAATTCCAATTGTCCTGCAGAGATAAAATTACATTTTAGAAGAAAAAAATATTGAATAATTATGCAAAAATAGGTTATAAGGAAAATAACCACAAGTTACCTTACCTGGGAAGTGTAAAGAGGGGGCGGCGAGGGTGAAGAAGGTGAGAGCGAAGGGAAGGGGAAGAAGAACGTTGGAGGCGAGAAGCGGAGGAACGAGTTGGTATGGTTCTTGCGGCGGAGAGTAACGACCTCGAGAGAGATCCACCGCGCCACGCCATTTCTTTGATTTTGCTCTGTGCGGAAATGGGACCCGAGATTAGGGGTTCAGGCAGCGCGCGAGGAAGAAGCTAAACCCTGGTGTGGTTGTTGTGAGAGAACCAAGCCCACATTTAACTGGACTGTGGCCCAGAAAGATTGAACAATGGCCCTTTTGATACTAATCTCGGCAATTTGGGCTTTCGATAAATTAATTAATTAACTAATATTTATAGAAGAAGAACAATTACAAAATGATAATTAAATTTTAAAAAAATACTATTTAAATATTTCATAATTAAGTGTATAATATTTCAGAAAAAAAAAAACATTTAGTAAACAATGAGAAGTGAATAAAAAAGTGCATGATAAATTCTCAATTAAAAATGTTTCCCCAAAAATTATCATAGCCTCAATATTTTTTTTTCCAACATTCGTGTCTGTGCTTTCTCTCACATATTTCTACTTTAAAAGAAATTTGTTACCTTTCAGAAAGAAACAAAAATTTTGTTAGTAAATTCTCTTATTCATCAGCTAGATACATAATGTCCATTTTTGTAAACCTTTTTCTCCTTTTATTTATTTGATTTTGTGGCTTTTTTCCTATCAAGGAACGACATTTAGAATAAACGTAAATGAATATGAATAAATATCGACATATGAGACTTTCACCTGTTCATTTCTTCTCAGTATGAGCTCCAATATTTTTTTAAAATTAATATATTTATGAGTTATTTTATTTTACTCAGTTTTATTTAAAATAGAACTTTCAATTCACATTAAATTTGACATTAGCTTTCCATGGACTTTTATGATCATGATTATAGTCATCATCATGATTTTTAAATATAAGTTAAAATATTTATAATTATTTAGACATTTCAAAGTATTTTCACTTCTTATTTTGATAAAAAAAAATTTACAAGTATTCTTCAAAGTAAAGTTTAGTCAACACGATTTCTATGTGAGTTTGTTTAACCCGTTTTCATTGTTTTAGAAACACTTCAAAAGTGTTTTTTTTTTCGAAACTATTATTGCAAAAACAGATACTGAAGTGTGAGAATTAAAAAGAGTGAGAGTAACGAAGTCCCAGCATAAACCCTCTGGTTGAACTAAAGAGGGCACAAAATAGGCTCCAATGTAAATTAATCACATTGTTAATAAGACTTCTCTTAATTTTTTTTCCTTAGATAAAATTCATGAAATTCTATTAATAAGTCTAATTCATCATTTTACACAACCTTAATTAGTGAGACTATAAGACCTATATAAATTTCAACTAATGTGATATACAGTTTATTGGTGACTCGTATAACCTGTAATGCTTTTTTGCCAAAGGCTGAAGAACATTGACATCATTACAAAATTATATGTGCGACACATGATTGTAGACTAAATAAATATTTATTCAATAATAATTATCATAAAAGCCAAACTTTTGTAAATTTATGTTGATAAATTTTACCATGAAATTTATAGAAATATTTGAGAAAATACGAAAGTCAAACTCCTTTATCGTGTTTAACGAATACTTCCCGGTGTAACTCAAATATCTGTAGTATGGTTTTAACTTTGAATTGCACACGAAGTACTATGATAAAACACGATGTCTCAAACTCAATCTGTACATGTTTTGATCGAGAGTACGCTCCTACACGTTACTTCTTACTGACGATCTATAGAAAAATACAGTTACAGGATCTCAGAACCATAAGCTATGCCTACAACTATGGTTAAGACGGGCAACCTATCTACACTTCCATAGATCTCTTCAAAAGTAAGGAGAGAGAAAAAGTTAACTAGGCAAGTTAACTTGGTGCTTCGCAGGATCTTACATTCTGAAATCCAAAACGCATACTGTATTATTGGCAAAACATGCAGCGATCTTGTCACCCTCCTTATTCCAAGACACCTCGAAAATGCCTCCATCACCAGTGTAGGTTTTAACTATCTTGCCTTCCTTCAAGGACCATATCAGCATCGATTTGTCAGGAGACCCACTGGCTAAATACTCACCATTGGGACTGAATGCAATAGAATATACACGATCTCTGTAGAAACAAATAAATAAAGTTGGAATCAAAGGGATTGTAATATTCAAAGAGGCTGGGAGGAGGAGTTTAATGGAAGAGGTAATATTCTCTGTACTAAATTTGAAACTTTTTTACCAAAAGAATCTATTTTGAAGGACCACGGGTATACAATTATCACCAGATAAACAACAAGTTTGGATTGTAAGAAAATTCAATTGAGCTCGGTGGAAACTAAAATGGAAGCTGCAAGCTTCAAGTTGTTGAGTCCGCATACCAAATTCATCACTTTCAAACAAAAGGAAATATAGGCTGGGAGGAGGAATTTAATGGTTTATCCCATACATAAATAAAGCAAAGCTAAAGAAACTATACCTGTGTCCATTCAAGCTGTAGACAAGTTTCCCAAGTTCCACATCCCAAAGCTTTACCGTTGAATCAAATGATGCACTGCACATAAAGATGACTAGATCGCTTAAAATAAAGAAACAAACTTTTCGTTTAGTATTGAGAAAAATTAAAAAAACGCTAGCGAACATGATTGCATGTACATATGCCCTGCACATTCATTGATCAACATAAGCAAACTACAAGACAACAACATTTTAGGAAAAACAAACAGCGTCAATTTATTAGAAACTTTGCCACATACAGTATGCAAAGTGGGTTTAACTCTTCAAACAGTTAAACATGTTCGAGGAACAATAACTGGCCTCCAGTCCTAGGCCCAAACAAACCCACCTGTATCACAGGTTGTTGTATCAATTCAACTCCGTTGGAGTTGTAATTATTGATTCTTAAAATTAAGCAATTGAAATTACCATTGGAACAAATGGGTTCTTAGAGTTATTATAAAAGCTGTTTATATAAGCAACTGTAGCCTAACACTAAAGATGCCTAACTAATAAATACATTTTAAAATGAGAATTATTATGGGAGTAACGAGATGAAACGAGACATACAGAAAATAGTTAGTGGTCTTAAATCTTATTTGTCGAGAATTAAAAACTCAAATCAATTCTTGCGTTGAAGATAGATGCTCTATGAACAAAATCTGCCATATAGCAGTTATAGGAGTAGGCAATTATGTATTTAAAAAATAATGTGTTTTGTAGATGTTGAAGGAGTAGGCAGTTACGTATGGTGTATACAGAATATAACGTGTAACTTGTGTGAGTGACAGCAAATGCAATCATCATCTGTGTGAGATTACGAAGAACATCACTGGGGCCACTAAGTTGTTCAACCCTTCCAATCTGATACTCATAGCCAGAGGATCGATCTCCACCAAGACCGTCCTTGGCCATCAGATCTTGATTTAGTCCAAACTCTGATGTCAATTTTGGATTTAGTGGAAGATTGTTTCAGGAATGTATGACTCAAAGCACGCAGAGATTTGATAATAAACCAGAAGATTGTCTCAATTAATTACACCTCAGGCTTTAAATAGAATGCATCAAAGTAAGGAAACTAAGAAACTAACTTGAAAAAGGAAATTAGGGAACTCGTTAGAAACAGAATCAAAACATAAACTAAATATAGGAAAGTAGGAAATTAGTGGTCACATGCTGCATCACAATCTTCTGCAGGAGTTTCCGAAACTGGCACAGCAAGATAAAAATGCTATATTTTGTGTGATCTAATGCAATATTATATATATTCAGATAAATCACAAGTGTCCCGTCATCAAACAACAATAAGCATTATGCACACATCAACAGGAATCAGAACATGCTAAAGGTGGCATAAGATTCTATAGTAAGCACCGAACAAGGCTATTTAGAGCACCAAAGATGATGTTGCTAACCAATGCATTTTAAAAGCTCAAAAGAAATGAATCTAACTTCAAGCAACTAACATACCTAGCCAACACCAAATTTTTATTAGGGTTATTGGTACCAGGACCAGTTGGGCTCCATCTGATAGTATATATCTCCTGCAAAATAATTATTCAGTTGTTCCAACTATCTGCATAGTACATGAAAAATTCAAAAGGAAATATAAATACACTAACATAAAGAAATATTCATAAATGGTACCTTGGAATGCTCCCTAAAATCATGAAGATATTTATCGTGTTTCATACTCCATATCTACAAAACAATAAATGGCAAACATACCGCGCACAAAGACAAGAATTTTACAATTAGTTCAGCAAGAATACATGTTTACCTGATAAAAAAAATTCCATAAAAGGTCTGATTGCAAAATCCAGTACCACCAAAAAAGGCTATTATGTAATGATAAATTAAACCATAACAGTGAGTGATGTTACCTTTGCAGTCATATCATCGGAACAAGAGGCCAATAATGAACCAGTGGGATCCCATTTGATACAATTAACTTCACTCTGAAATAATGAAAGGCCGTCATTAGCCCGCAAAAGCTTATCCAAGCACCATATTGCATTTTAATGAAATATGTCAACTTAATGCAGGACCTATAAAGCTAGTTACACAGAATTCAACAATCAAACAGGTCATTAACTACTTTGCTGTCCAAATAATTCAGGTAGAGCTGCAGACTTTTATAAGAAGACCACCTAGGTAATGTGACAACTTTGAAAATCAGGATTTGTTAGCACTACAATATATTAGAATCAGACTGGGGTTCTCCCAGTCCACCATGTCGAGCCATATTCAATATGCCCAGGTTTACCCAAAATATATTCGAGAAGCTACAAGCTAGAGAAGGCCTCACACTAGTCAGCTGGAAGAAGGGTGTGCAGGGAATACTTATACGTGTGAAAATAGATCCCATTCATTGCACTTTCTTAGATTTATATAAGACAGTCCTTGTTTTCTATCAGGATTCATCTTCAAAACACCACCCCAAGGGTGTACATAGATTCATTGGTTAACCAGGCCAGGCCTTTTTAACTTCTTATTAATAAAGTAGGGAATGGATTAATTGTCAAAGCACTATCCTGGGATCATCCATCAATCGGTACAATTAACCATACTTTACACTTTTAACCTCTAGCGTAATCTGAAAAAAAAACAGAGAGGAGAGGTGCACGAACCTGATGCCCAACAAAAGTTTTAATTGGGAGGTTTTCACCAATCTTGCACACATGTATTTTAGTGTCAGTTGAGCTTGTTGCAAATGACACATTGTTGCGCCAGTCAACATCAAGTGTCCAACCTAAACAGCATAGAAAGCCCAAATTTTAAAACTTATCTATAGAAAAAGTTAAAAATATTATTGCAAAGAGTTCTTTTAAAACTATACAATTCCACCTTGTAAGGAAAGTTGTATTTAATAGTTTACCCGAATGAAATTCAAATTGTTGTTTCCATCTCACAGCTTTCACATCCCAGACAATTGCAGATTGGTCACAACTTCCCGTTAGAAGATAATCACCTTTCTTATTCCACTTCAAAGAGAATATGGGTCCCTTGTGTTTGCTTAATATACTCTTCAGTTCACCTGGTAAAAAAATCAGTGCATGATCAAAATTCAAAATAATAATTGATGTTAAGAAATGGACTTTAAGCTTAACTCAATCCCACAAAACCGACTTGTAAGATGAGGTTTGCACCCACTTATTTATTGTGAATTGGACTTATCTCTAGTTGATGTAGGACTTTCAACACACCCTCTCACACTGATGCTTATACATCTTGGGACTAGACATTAATGGGTGGTCCAACAACGACTCGGTAGCGGTGAAACAATAGATCCAACAAATAACAAACGACACTAGGATAGGTTTGAACTACGACTCCGATACCATGTTAAGAAATGAAGTTTAAGGCTAACTCAACCCTACAAAACCGGTTTATAAGGTTAAGTTTGCACCCACTAATATATTGTGAATTGACTTTATTTCCACTCAACTAGGGACTTCCAACAATTGAGTGTTTAGTTTTCTGTTGCAAAGAATCCCAGTGGAAGTTTGGCCCAACTCAAAATTAAATTCACATTTCCTCCCTAATAATATATGTAATAGCTTTCCAACATGTAAAGCAAACAATCACAAAAATTATGATTTTACATACAGATAAAAGAAAAAAAAAATCTAAGATATCAACACTTGCGACAAACGACAACAGTATCCACACAATAGTTATTAAAGTATAATATTCCTCATCATTTGAATCATTTAGTTTGAGATTCGTTAAATAAACTCTAAAAGAAAAACATTATATTGAAGCAATACTCAAAAACCTTTTGTTTAGAAAAACCACAGCTGTGTCTGTACCAGCTCGGGGCGGTGATATTAATCATTTACAATAAAGAATAAAACGTTGGGTCTCAAGCTAATGCAAGTGTGGCTATCCCTAGGTCAAAAAATCTTTGAGTTATTTTCATCTTAATCGTGTATATCTCACAAAAGGCTTAACTGAAAGTCAATGTTTATGAGAAATGACCTACCATTGGTGGTCCAAATTCTTGCTTGCCCATCATATGAGCCAGTTGCAAGTAGTGTCCCCTCCCCCTGCATAACGGCAACTAGAGGTCAAGGTTTTCGTAAAATAAAAAACAATTATTGCTTAACATATTAAAGATACAAAGATTACACTCACAGAAATAAATACCTAAGCATACCAAGAGAGAGGAAAATAAACATGCTTCAAATATTCAGTTACAAGTTGAAGAAAAGAATTAAAAAGAAGATGCTAATCTCCTATCTATTTTCTTAACTTTCACACAACAGACCTACACAAACCTCCCTTGAAAATGTAACATATAAAACATGACCTCTTGTACAATTTCCTTCTCACAGACTTACCCGGCTTTAGTGAGGCTGGTATAGGTTTGAAAAACATAGAGATGTACGTAAAAAATGAGTAAAAGAACACGAGAGGGGTAAGACACAATCAGTAACAATCGTTTGTTCAAACTAGAATAAGCAATCAAACTCACATTCCAATCAAGTGTAGTGACATCATTACTCTTCTCATTTGGTTTAGCCCTAACATGCTTCAACACAAACACATTTGGAGGGTCATTCAGCGAAGCAGATTTGCATCTCCCTTCTGGTATTGACCACATACGAGCTGTTGAATCCCCAGACCTAAGTTGAAATGATGATAGAGAAGTTAAAAGATATTGTAAGAAGCCATTCATCAGGTCCCTATTTCTGAAACAATTTACCGTCTCGAAAGTTGTTTGAGAAAACAATAAAAGCATTCTTTAAAACATATTTCAGAAAAAAATAAATAAATAAAAGACTAGTGCCGTACGTAAATCTTTTCACTTATCATTTTCTATAGATATAGATAACAAGGACATGTAGAATCAGAATTCAATATCTTAGAATATATGTCATGTCCTCCAACTAACATGACATATCTTTTGAAATTTACTGTGAACAAAATTTAAGGTCCTTTGATAATATTCCATGTCTTTATAAAAAAAAAAAGTTTAAAGTTAGAGCAAAACAAACATCTACACAATTAAATAACTTTCAAAAGAGTTTTACAGAATAAAGGAATGGATCAGCTTAGCAAAATGGAATGAAGATATCATTACGAAAATCAGAAAGCAATCAATTCAATTAAGGGGAAAAATGTGATTCCATCTATTGTAAGTTTCCAATATTTCATTTTACTCAGGAAACTCAATTGTCATGATTCAACTAAAGCCACACATAACCTATGTGTAAGTGGAGATAGACAAGCACACAAAGAGTTCAAGCCTGCTTTTGTATCTAATAAACTACTAAAGCAAATGATCAATTGGCAAGAAAAGAGGCTAGAAAAGAAAATTTGAAAAAAGATGGAGATCTTCTAAAAGAAACACCCTTTACTGTTAGTTTAAAAAAGACCACGGAAGAAAAAAAGGAATTTGAATGCCAGTTAAGATGGGTGAAATGTCTCCCATGCCATTTAAACCCAAATCATTCAAAGATACCTCTCCAAAGTTCCAGCAAATGAGGAAGATAACTTATGTGGATAGTATCTTATCTAACTGCTATCTATGACATAAATACCTTAATGACACCATGAATGCAGTTGCAGATGATTCAAAGTGTCTTATCCGCAAGATGCGATCTATGCACATGCTATTTATGATATAACTGACTCAATGACTCCTTGAATGCAGTTGTTTATATAACACAAAATTCTAAAGAACATTTGAAATTGCTAGGATTTTCTGTTTTTATAGATAAAAAACCAATGTTAAAGTTGCATAAACTGAATAAAAGACATTTTCAAACTTTTAATTTAAAAAAAAAAAATACAACTGCTTTTGAAAACAGGAATCTAGTAGTCCTTAAATTCCCTAATTTAGCCAGTGATACAAGTATACAACTGATGAAGAATTCTGACAAGATTTGCAACCGCTCTTGCCAATATACTTGTATTAAAGATGAACAAGCCCAAAATCCCCAATACAGTTGGCATCTCTTCATCAAAAAGGAAGTATAACAAATGAAAATCCAAATTGAGCAATATAGTGCCCAACTATAAAAAACACACTCATAAATACATATTTATGCAAAAATTAAGTCAAACACAAAGAAGATACCTACCCAGATGCTATAAGAGATCCTGTAGGACTCCATGCACAGGCACACACCTAGGTGTACAGTAAACAGGCCCGTTAATAGAGTTTTACAATAAAAACAGCATATGAAAGCAAATGTTAAAAGTTAACAAAACAAAAACATATTGATGAAATATTTCACCTCAGAAGTATGACCTTCCAAAACCATCACGTCTGAACTATGGATTTCACATGGTTGCAATCTTGATACTGTAGAAATGTCCATCGGCTCCAGTCCTACAAAAACGAATGAAAACATTTAATTTATTTGTTGAAGAGAAAATATTAATTGGACAGAAAATTAATTTGAATTTTTGCATATTCTAACCGAGAGCAGGCAGGTTCCAGTGTCGTAAAAACATGCAACTAAATTAGAAATTTCATTGGGGTATTCCCAAAGAAAAATAAAGAAAACAAATAAAAGATTAAGAATCTTCTGCTAGAAATAATCACAAAATAGTATAAGGACATAAGGGTAGAAATACATGATATCAAAGAGAACATTTATAATCCTAAATCCCACAAAATTGGCTAATAATAAACTAATAATTCAATGAAACTCATTACAACAGCAACCCAGATGCGTAATTTTTTAGTGGATTTATAAAACAAGCCAGATAGCCAATATTTTAGAAGTACGACTGATACAGACAGAATAATAATAATAATAAAGCACTGGATGACAATACGCTGAGAGTTACTAGCTCTCTACAATATCTGTAGCTCATTATTATATCGTCAGTCCTTACTCCATTGATCAACTGATCACAACAAGGGACACAGAGCATGAGGCTACCACTAGATGGGGTATAAGGAGGGAAGATGCGTGCAGCATTTCCCCTGCCCTATGCAGAGAGGCAGCTTTCAGGATTTGAATCTGTCACCTTCAGGTCACAGAGCAGTAACATTAACATGGCACCAAGGTCCAACATCATTCATTAGTTGATCGATTAATCACAACATGCAAAACAATATACTACAATTGTACAAATTTTACAAGGAGAACCTTAATAATAGCAAAAAAATGTTTAGATGAACAGCAAACGGTTAAAAATAACAGAAGAACATAGGATTATAAGGAAAATTTACACTTGGGAGATTAGTAATAAAAATAACGTAGTTACACCGCATGAAATGCTAAACATACAGCAAAGAATAATAGGTGAGTACCTTCCAAAGCTTTATTCTTTTCATGCATTACAGAAACCATGTGTTCTTGATCTGTGACCAGTTCTTTACCAGTCTGATTGCCATGCTTCTGTTCTAGCTCTTTAACATCTTCTGCCTGATCTCTATCCTTTTCACATTCTTTAGCCCTTTCATGTCTTTCTTTTTCTTTTACCCATCCTCGCCCACCTTCATGCTCCTTTTCAGATTCCTTATTTCTATCCTTATGTAGTTTTTTCCTTTTCTTATTAACCATTTTCCCAAGTTCGTGCACATCTTTCGTGATAAGATCCAAAGGTTGTAAGAATGAAAAATCTTCATCCAGGTTCATATCACTCTGACAAACGAACATCGATCAGTATGCATCCTAGGGTACAAAAAGCTTAAATACTATTCAAACACGTGGATGTGCTGGCAGTAAAAACTAGAGTTAAAATAAAGAATACTAACATTACTCAAGTTGGCTTCCATCTCCAAGTACTGTAGCCCCTTCTGAACAAGTCTAATAAGAGCACCTACTGGTACAAGCGTTCCATCAATGGAGCTTTTGCTAATACCTGCCTCATTTCCAAACGCAAAAGCAGTGTGTATGAAACCTGCAGTTATGACAACAGTAACCAAAATCCAATTCAGTTTCTTTGCACATTATGCCCCTAACATCAATATAGAAAGCTTCATTAAAATTAAAAGAAACATTTTGTTTGTTAAGTAAGAAAATTTATAACATTAATTTCAGAACTTCTCCCACCTTAATGGATGCCCTAGTCCATTTTATTCCACTGACTCTATTGCAACAATGGAGTATTCCTCATAGTTATCTTTCTAAAGTCATTAAAAAAATTTAATTTACAAATGAAAAATTGCCAATAGCATTTATTTCATAAATGTATATATAATGTATATACATATAAACGGGATTCACTAACGTATGCAAGACAAGGTAAAGATTTTCCCTAAATACACACGGAGATATTGACAAACTTTCATCTTCAGTGTATTTTAAGAAAATAGAAGTTATAACTTATGAAAATATACCTTATAAAAACTAAATGCAAAAATATTAACAAACCCCTACACACATACAAAGAACAATTCTTCTAATGAGTTTTATATATTATGTTTCTAGGTTGAAATAAATTTTAACTATCAAAGCAGCTGACAGTTTCCTTTGTTGCTAGAGGTTCAATTACTCGTACTTAATGAATATATTGTATTATTTAACTAGTGTGCTATGGCATATTTAACTTGGTTTTAATATTAATTTTGAATATTGTATGTTATGAGAGTAAAGGCTTTGTAGGCAAAATTTATTTTTCAATAAAATAAAGTCACAAGAAGTTATGAGGATTAGTCCGATGAAACTGTAAACTTGCCCTTTGTTACCTATTGGTCACACAGGTTTAGATCTGGAAAAATAATGAATAGTATGTTTTATTTAGTTTGGTTCAATATTGTTTGATACATTATATTAACGATTAAAATACCATTTGTTATTTATTACCAGTTCCTCCATCATAACTTAGATCAGTAAACCTTGCTCTTGCAAGTAATTCAAGGGACTAGAGTGATATTTTGCAAGCATTTTAGTAGATAACAATCGTGACTGAAAACCTAGCAATGTCTGATTGCAGTGCAATCTCAAGATGAAATTGGGTTGCAAATGACGGTTTGATCACCTCTAAGGAAAAGGTCTTAACCCAACTCCTACTCTCACCCTAGAATTGGGTGAGCATTATTTGATAATACCAAAAAAAATTGTGACTATAAAAAATAAAACAGAATTCCACTTCAGAGCTACATTGTAGTCTCAAAACCAGCGAACAATCTTTCAGCAACACAACAAACAATGTTCACTCCTTCTGTCTTAAACCAAAATAAAATTAAAAGGTCAATTTTCGAACCACAACTGCCGCCAACCCTAACCAATTAGCCACCCACAAACATTTTCAGCGCTTGGTCAAACCAACCAGTCAAAACAGTAAGAATTCCAAAAATCGAAATTCGCCCAAAATCTGTACCGTCAATGTTTCAGTAACCGCACAGGAGCAAAATAAGAGCGGGCGAGCAAGCAAAACGAAAGGCATGTTATATAATAAGGAAATTCACAACAGTAGAAAGAAAAAGAATACGAAGGATGAAGGAAAACAAAGAAACCTGATTCGTGAAGGTAGCGAAAGATGATATAATTGAGTTCAACGGAGGTGATGGTGGACATGTTGCTTCCTCTGAGCAAACGGATTCAGCAACCTTCGGAAAGAAATGGTTACGCAAACAGCAAGGAAGCGTGTGCGGAAGCATAAACAAGAGAAAGAGGAAGAGAGTATACCGAACGGCAAAGGAAGGAGTAGCTTCTGAATTACAAATGCCGAGGTGGTACTCGCCGGCAAGGTGACAGCTGCAACCACAGACCTGCCACTGGAACGTTACTCTCTGCACGACAATGCAGAACCTTCGGTGTCTGTGTAGTTGGTAGCTTTTTTCTTTTCTTTTAATTTTCTTTTCTGCAATTTGTCTATGTATATATACATATACTCCTCTCCGTACCCTCGTTTTACTTAAAAATTAAGAAATGCAAATTTTATTATATACAAAATTATATTTATTTTTATGGAGTCTCATGTTTATCGTATAATTTCCTTAAAATAGATTTGAGCATCAGAAAAGTTTCAACTTCAAAAATAATATCAATTTCTAGAAAGAGTAATAAATAATAACTAGTAAAATTTTAAAAATTTTACATATAATTAAAATTTTATAAAAGTTAAATACTCATTATACGTTAACATTATATACATTAATACGCCAGCTCCTATTATCATTTCTGTACACAAAACGACTAATTACATAAATATGAATTGAATTAAAAACATTTATTACTCATAAATACTACAATAACTAGCTTAAGACACTAACATCCGCGAATCGAGAAGGAAAAGGACTTGAAGTGACATGGGTATGACTTGATTTTTGTTTTGTTTGAGTTAGATGCCTTGTGATTATTTTTATTTTGCAAATTCAGTAAAATATAACCATTGCCAATATCATTTTTAAAAGTTAAATGTATAAAGGACTACATATTTCTATTTTTATCTCATACTCCTTCCAAAATTACATATTATCTTAAAAAGATAAGTGGCAATCAATTATACATTGTAATAATTTGGAAAAAAAAAATTGTCGGTACATGTCCTTTCAAAATTGTATTATTATTTATAAATCTTCTAAGAATGTAGAATTATATATATATATATATATATATATATATATATATATATATATATATATAATTCGATGAGAATAAAATAAGTACATTGAAATGGTGAAAAATATAATTTTTTTGAATAAATGTGTTATAGATAGAAAATAGTGTGAAAAAAATTATTATGTTTGTGCCAGAAGAAATAAAAAAATGAAAAAATTTTCTCAATATATACAAGGTAGAAATGTTCTATTAAAGAAAAATAAAGAATACTCCACTTGAACTAGAGAACCAACATGCAAGATGTCAAGCTAGAAGAAAATAGGATTGTAGAATCAGACTTTTACCTCTTAACAATCATTCTATATGAATTTTTAATTCCTTTTATAATTTGTAATTTGAAAATAACTAAAATTTGATATGAAAACGTAACCTCTTTCTTATTTTCTCTATATGTAATTAGTTTGTTGTGTTGAAAATATTCAAGTTGTATTTTCGAATTTGCTTTTTCTAAATGTGATATAATTCTAAGTATTTCTGCTAGAGCATTTTTATTTTTTATTTATTTTTTGATAATTTGCTTGTGCAAAATTTCCTGAAACTAAATAAAGTAAGGATATTTTCTTGGACTAATATCAATAGTTCATAATAACTGTGCATATGATTTTTTATCTCTTGGTGTGAAAAATGCTTCAAAGAAATCATATTTATTTATTTGTTTATTTCTTTAAACAATTAATTTATTCAATGTTTTTTTTATTTTAAATTTCTTAACATGTTTAGTTAACTAGAGTCAAATATTTTGTAAGTGAGTTATAAGTTTGTGTCAACTCATAGTTTTCTTTTAGTTATATTTAGAGACTTGTATTGTATAATGAGATATTGTTTAAATGTCTATCCACCATAACCATGTTGACATATACAAACTTATTTTACCTATGAATTGTCAAAATAGCCTAAATTTATAGATTCTGATTAAATTATTTTCTCTTAATAGAACCAAAAAAAAAACTTTTACATTTCCTAATTGATAATTTGTTACATGATAATTTGTTACAGTATAATTTGTTACAGTATCTACTTCAGTGAAGTTATAATTCTCTCATGCTATGATATCTTATATTCCCAAGTTTAATCCACTAGTTATTATCTCACTATGTTGTAAAGTTTTAGAGATTAAGGCATTTATTTGGTTTGAATTTGTTAATAATAATGTAGTCCTTAGGAGACGTAAATACAACACTATGACTAATTGATTTTCTATGAACTTGACTAATCAATTCCTATTTTTATTATCTGTAGACTAATAACAAGAATAGATTTTTTTATCAATAATTATGATGATAAAGAAAAAGATAACCAACGATGAAGATAGAGTAATTATTTTTAAAATGAATTTTTAAGTAACAAAAAAAAACTTACATACAACAAATAATTAATTTAGATGTATTTAAAGTCTTATTTTATCTATAAAACATTAATTTTTTTTTTTATAAAAGTCCACTTACTAAATAACTTAAATGCATCGGAAAAAATTCTTACACGAAAAAATTTAATATTTTAGATATCACTTTGGATATTTACTTATTGAAATATCTCGTTTCAATTAAACAATACAGTACGGTTTAGGGTTTCCCTTCGTTTTCATTTTTAGAGACTTCGTTTTCATTTTTAAAAAAATTAAACAAACATGAGGACATGCCATCACACTTTTGGTGAGGAGTTGGAGAGAAGATGAAAGAGTAACATGGCTTTCGAATTATACAGAGTAGTTTTTGGTTTCGCATTACATAATCCGTGAGTTAATTTTTAAATCTGAAAGTTTTTTCTAAAATAATTTTCAGATAATTTAATCTGAAAAGTTTTAAATGTATAATTGGGGAGATACTTTTAACTTTCCGATTAAACTGAAAAGGGTAAAATAGGAAACTTCATATTCATGGGGGTGCAGAAGAAAATAATGGAGGTGAAGGAAAAATTAGCCCGATCTAATACTATCACAATGTTAACCCATTCTAACGGTGATGGTAATTGAATTTATTTGAAGTGCAGAATATGCAATTATCCCGTTGGTGAAGTGTCTTGCTTTCGTTGTAATAAACTGAAATCAAATTGAAAGCTTCATTACAGAAGAGTGTGGTAAACCATTTAATTTGACTGAGATTTTTCTGTCAATTTTCCACGTAGCAAAAGCCTCATTGCATCCTTCGAGATTAGGCTTACATTCTCACCGATATTTCATAAACCTACGCATCAAACAAAGTACCTTTGAGGACTTGAATTGTCTGAAGTTGAAATTTCAAAATGTCCCCGCATCTTATATCATGTGATTCACCACAACTATTGTAAGTACCTTTTTGAATAAATTTCTTCATAAATATTTCAAAATCAACGATAAAAAAAATGTAAGTCTGACTTAAGAAAAGTATTATAACGTTCTCATTGACACAAAAACTTCATCTCCTAGGAAGATTAAAGATGCAATTGAAAATAAAATAAATCATAAATTGTAAGTAAAATATATTTATTTTAAATAAAAATTAAATATTAACATTAAATTATTGGATAAGAAGAAAAATAATATATAAAATTTCAAATAATAATAATTATATTATTTAATTAAGTTATGTGTGAAATATTTATCAATTTAGTCATTCTTATTAATATCTTTTATCCTCAGTTTTAAATTAATAAAAGCGGGAAATTAAAATGATTAACAAATATTTTTGCAAATATTAAAAAATATATATGATTAGACTAAAACATATTTATAATTTAATACTATTACTTTACTCGATTTTTTTTATCAGCATTACTTTACTTTAAATATTATATATATATATATATATATATATATATATATTTATTTATTTATATTAAGATATTGTTGGAGAGAGACTCCGCTACGGTTTGATTTTTAAGAAAAAAAAATATTTAAATTCACTTAGGTCTCGATTACTAATCAAATATTATTATTTGAATTTATAAAATAACCATGATTTTGTAAATTTTAAAAAAATATATTTAAAAATTAGTAACATATGCAAAAGAACGTGTCACTGATTATTTTAATATTATTTTTGACTTTTCCATGTATAATTTTAAGGTGTCTTAGTTGTGAAAAATTGAAAGTGGTGGTATTGTTTTCTTATTATGCCGAGTGCTATCTGTTTACCTTTCTGAGTTGGAATAGTATTGCAGCCATGGAGGAAAGTCTAGAAGAAGACTACTATGGGATTGAAAATTTGAAAAGTATACTGAAAAGAGTCTATAAAGACAAGGAATGGCCACAAGATTGTATCGAATTAACCGATTCGTCGAAAGTTGCTAAACATGGAATACAACCTCATCAACGTCTTTTACTTTCTCATTTTTGTCATCACTTTAAAACTGTTTTTCAGGAGGTTGAAAAATCCACCACCGGCTCCACCGTCTCTTCCGATAATCGGCAACCTATATCAGCTGAAGAAACAGCCACTCCACCGCGCCTTCCACGGCCTCTCACAGAAATACGGTCCTGTCCTCTCTCTCCGGTTCGGATCTCAACCCATCCTTGTCGTTTCATCAGCATCTGCTGCGGAAGAATGTTTCACCAAAAACGACATCGTTTTCGCTAACCGTTTTCACTCTACCACGACCAAGTATCTCGGCTACAACAACACCATCATCACGGCATCGTCGTACGGCGACCACTGGCGCAACTTGCGTCGTATCAGCTCCCTAGAAATCCTCTCCAATCACCGTCTTAACTCGTTTTTGGGAGTACGAAAGGACGAGACCATGAAACTGCTTCGAAAGATGGTTAAAATCTCTGGTAAAGAAGAATCAGCGAAAGTGGAGCTGAGACCCATGTTTGCAGAACTCACGTTCAACATAGTCATTAGAATGGTGTGTGGAAAACGCTACTACGGTGAGGAATACGACGGCACCACCGCTGAGGAGGCTAAGAAGTTCAGAGAGCTCATGAATGAGATATCGCAATTTGGATTGGGGTCCAACCTCGGAGATTTTGTGCCGCTTTTCAGAATTTTTCGGAGTCACAAAAAGTTACGAAAGGTTGGAGAGAAGCTAGATGCGTTCTTCCAAGGACTCATTGATGAGCATCGGAATAAGAAGGAAAGTTCAAACACCATGATCGAGCATTTGCTTTCCTCACAGAAATCACAACCTGACTATTACACTGACCAGATCATCAAGGGACTTATTATGGTACCTCGTTAATTTACTTTGTACCATGTTATGTTGATTCATTTTTCTGGAACATGACTGTAGTAATGTTGTTTTTAATTTGTTAGGCATTATATGTGGCTGGAACAGAGACTTCCGCTGTAGCATTAGAGTGGGCGATGTCTAATTTGTTGAATCATCCAGAGATATTGGAGAAATTAAGAATTGAAATCGACACGGAAGTTGGAGAAGAGCGTTTGATAGAGGAATCAGACGTTACCAAATTACCATACCTTCAGAATGTTATATCTGAGACGTTACGATTGCATCCACCACTGCCCCTGTTATTGCCCCATTTATCCTCTGAAGATTGCAACGTGGGAGGTTACGACGTGCCACGTAACACCATGTTAATGGTGAATGCGTGGGCCATACATAGGGACCCCAAGCTGTGGGCTGACCCAACAAGCTTTAAGCCTGAGAGGTTTCAGAATGACCCAGTGGCTGCACACAAGTTAATGCCTTTTGGGATGGGAAGGAGGGCATGTCCTGGGGTAGGCATGGCCCAAAGAACTATGGGCTTGACTTTGGGCCTGTTGATTCAATGCTTTGAGTGGAAAAGAGTTGGTGAGGAAGAAATTGACCTGACTGAAGGACGAGGAACTATTGTAGCCAAGGCAATTCCATTGGAGGCCCAATGCAAAGCACGTCCAATTGTTAGCAAGATCTTCTAAATTTGTCTAAAATTTAAGTTGTGGTGAATGTTCAAATTATCGATAACATATTTTTTGTTTCTACAATGTGGAAGTTAAATTCAGTATGTTTTTTAATAAAAAAGGATAAATAAAGAAAATGAGGAATTCTAGGATGCACCATTAGGTAGTGGTTTTTTTTTTTTTTTCTTGCTTTTCTTCTTCTTCGTGTAATGATTAAGGAAAGGAACAATCTATTCAAAATTCTGTCTATGCTTTGCTCGTGTTTTTCTTTACGCTCAAAATCTCTTTATGTAGTTAAAACTTAAAATAGTGTTAAAAATAAACCCTGTTAGTTTTTTATTTTAAAGGATAACCCATCTCATTTGGAGTTATACTGGTTCATTTGGGTTAAATTAAATTTACACATTAAATTTTGAGGTCCAATATTTGATTCATTGTTTCAATATCTAAGTTTAAGGACATCTATATTCTAACAAATAAATGTAAGACTCTAAGATCATGACTATTACAAATAAAAATCTACTTTTACCTTAAATAGTTTTCTTCTTCCAACTTAAAAATTTATAAGTTAAACTTAAAATATTGTCGACGTAAAAATTAAAATAAAATCTTAAAAAAGGAGTTTGTCAGCTCCGTTGCATTAAATCTCAAATAACTGGGAAAACAAAAATGAATTAAAACTGTTGAAATATCCAAAGTTTCATAAAGTTTTTTTTAGAGTTGTTGGATAACATGTTTATTAAAATGGATGATAAAAAAACAAAGATTATATGAATAATATAGTACAACATACTCATTGTTCAGAATAAGGTCTTATGCTTCCATCACATTAACACTATAGGTGTTGTGTGGTATTAGGTCTCACGGCGATTAGATAATAAACTCAAACACTGATTGAAACTTTGAAATGTTGATCACACGCCTGGAATCAAATTAGTAACATTCGAGGAAGAAAGAAAAAAAATCACCCAACAACTAAGAGATATTTAAGACATGTTATTAGAATTAATGTGAATGTTTCTTTTTATAATAAAGATCAGATGAATCCAGAAGGCTACGAGAAAATAACAATAAAAGGATCTTGGACAAAGAAAGAAAAGACATAATTGTTTTAGTTAATGAATCCATATCCTTTGGCTAGAATAATAATTTTGGTGATTTTTAATTGGATTAAATATGTTTTCTTTATTTAAATTTTAATAAAAATTGAAATTAATTTTTTTAAAAATTTATATTAAACTAGTCTCTTAATTATGTAAATATATAGATTTAATTATTTTAATAAAATTTTATTAAATCTATTTAATGTTTCAAACACATCTCATCATAGTATTATAGTTTGTTTATACTGTTTGACATCTACTTAATGTGTTTCAAACTACAACTAAACTTAAAAAATTTGGTTTAAAAATTTAAATTTATGCACTTTTAAAGACAAAAATCTAAATTGATTCAAAATTTTAGTATTAATTATAATTTTTATTCAAAATTAAAGAAAAAAACATTTTATTTATTTATTTATATGAAGTGCATAATTTTCAATCTCATTCATCTGTCTGTGAATTGTCTTGCTTTCTTCGCAAGAAACTTTGAAATCAAATTGAAAACTCGTTCTATAAGTATGTGGAAACAATTTACTTTTCTGAGTTAGAATAATATTATTACTGGCATGAAAATTTGAATAAGACTATTATGAGGTATTGATAACTTGAAAAGTACACTGAAAACAGTGTATAAAGATTAGGAACAACGACAACATTTGTATCGAATTCACTCTTCTGTCGAACTTTGCTAAACATGGAATACAACCTTATGAACATGTTTTACCTTTTCATATTTGTCATCACTTTTAAACTGTTGTTCTTCAGAAAAGGGTTGAAAAATTTACCACCATCTCCACCTTCTCTTCCTCTGATAGGCCACCTCCACATGCTGAAACACCCAATCCATCGCACCTTCCACACGCTCTCACACAAATACGGTCCTATCTTCGCTCTTCGCTTTGGGTATCAACCCGTTCTTGTAGTTTCATCCGCATCCGCAGCAGAAGAATGTTTCACCAAAAACGACATCATCTTTGCAAATCGTTTCAACTCTTCTAAGACCAAATATCTCGCCTTTAACAACACCCTCATCACAGTCTCATCTTACGGCGATCACTGGCGGAACCTACGCCGCATCAGCTCCTTGGAGATCCTCTCCAATCACCGCCTTAATTCCTTTCTGGGAATTCGAAGGGACGAGACCATCAGGCTGCTGCAAAAGCTTGTTAGAGTTTGTAATAAAAGCGATTTCACGAAAGTGGAACTAAGACCAATGTTTGCAGACCTAACTTTCAACACTGTGATGAGAATGGTGTGTGGAAAACGTTACTACGGCGTGGAAGAACACGATGGGACTAACGCTGAAGAGGCTAGGAAATTCAGAGAAGTTATGGATGAGCTGACGCAGTTCGGATTGGGATCCAACCTCGGCGATTTTGTGCCTTTTTTTAGATTGTTCAATTTTAGCGGTGACAAGAAGTTACGAAAGTTCGGGGACAAGCTAAACGCGCTTTTTCAAGGTCTCATAGATGAACATCGGAAGAAGAAAGAAAGTTCGAATACCATGCTAGACCATCTACTTTCCTCACAGCAGTCACAGCCTGAGTATTACACCGATCAAATCATCAAGGGTCTTATTATGGTGAGTGGTTAATTTCAACATCTAACATATACTTGATTTTAACGAGTTATTCGTGAACACGATCTTCAAAAATTTCTGCATATTTTATTGGTTTTGCAGGCGTTAATTGTGGCTGGAACAGAGACTTCTGCTGCAGCGTTGGAGTGGGCAATGTCCCATTTGGCAAACCATCCAGAGGTGTTGGAGAAAGCAAGGATTGAATTGGAAAAGCACGTTGGAGAAGCGCGTTTGGTGGAGGAAATGGATGTTCCCAAATTACAGTACCTTCAGAATATAGTATCAGAAACTCTGCGATTGAATCCACCGGTTCCTATGTTATTACCTCATTTATCCTCGGAAGACTGCACCGTGGGAGGTTACGACGTGCCACGTAATACCGTGTTGATGGTGAACGCCTGGGCCATACACAGGGACCCGGAGTTGTGGGCTGACCCAACGAGTTTTAAGCCCGAGAGGTTTGAGAATGGGCCTGTGAATGGTCACAAGCTGATCCCGTTTGGGTTGGGAAGAAGGGCGTGTCCTGGCGCAGCCATGGCCCAAAAAACTTTGGGCTTAACTTTAAGCTCATTGATTCAATGCTTTGAATGGAAGAGAATCGGCGAAGAAGAAGTTGACCTGAGTGAAGGAGAAGGAACAGTAGTGCGGAAGGCCGTTCCTCTGAAGCTGCAATGCAAACCTCGTTCAATCATGACCAACAATTTCCTATTTTCTCTCAAATCCCCTTAAATTACATTAACCTAATCAGTTATCACGTCTTTATTTTTTTTATATTAGTGTATAAATAAAAAACTCTTTTGTAGTGCTACTATGTGAAGTCTATAAAGAAAAAGTAAATTAAGGGAGGGGAAAGAAAAGATTTCGCTAAGTATGAAAACATTGATAATGCATTTCTAAACGGGATGGAAAATGGGTCAGGCCCGTCGGGCCAGCCCGCCAAAAAAGGCGGGTCGGGTTGAAATTTCCAACCCGTCAAATCCACTGCAATTCGGCTCGTCTGGTCCGTCAGTTTAGCGGGCCAAAACAGGTCAGTCCGCATGGCGGTCTGCCAACCTGTTTTTGTTTTTTGTTTTTAATTTTTTTATGTTTAAAATAAAAAATAATTAAAAAATAATTATTTTTATATTATATAAATAAATTTATATATAAACAAAATTTTAATAAAAAGTTAAAAAAAGAAAAAAAAAGTAAAAGAAGTAAAAAAAAAGATGGGCCAGACCGTCGGCCCACCAGCCCGCCCGAAAATGGGACGAATTACAATTTTTGGTCCGTTTATTGATGGCGGACCAGTCCGGCCCAACCCACTTTTGACGGGCCACAGGCAGACCGGACTGACTCGTTTTGATATTCCTACTTCTATGGCATTGAAGGTATAATGAAATAAATTTAAATTTGATCGTTTACGTAATTTTATAAATTACTTAAAAATAACAATCATCTTTTAAGATTAAAAATAATACATGTGTATTAGAAAAACTTAGATATTGAAAATTTTGAGTCTTATATTTATATGTTTGAAAACTCAGAATATATTTATATGTTATAACATAGGTTTAATTCTAACACATACTCAAAATTTTCTCTTTCTTTTATTGTTTTATTAAACTCGTCGTCAAACTTAAATACATCTCCTTATTGTTTAGACTCCTTACATTCTTTATCATAACATTAAGAAGATAACAAAATACAGACTAACATTTAAAAATAAATTTGATGATCTCATGAAAAATTAACCTAAAAAACCAAATAAGATTAAATTTAATGATCCAATCAACATTCATTTGAATTGTCACCACATAATCTATTAAATTAATTAATAGTTAATTTTAACATATATAAATATTATTTATTTATAGTTTTTTTAAAATACTTATACTTCAATTATTTTTATAAGTTGTGTTGATTTCTAATGTGAGTAAATAATCTCCCATTCAATAGAGTATTCTCATAATATTCTTCGATTAAGAATAATCGGTGAGACACCAAATAAAAAAATATACATAGACTTTTTCATTGACTGTGTGATTAAATTTGTATTTTAGTTAATTTGGTCAGTGGTTATTAGTAAAATAAGTAAAGATATAAATAAGCATTCCGTCCGTACTTCTTACGTGTATTTGTTTTGTCATTTTTTTTTTTAAGTAGGTTTTGGTATTACTCGTTATTGACGAGGATCATCTTGGTATTGGTTACCAAAATGATATTTTAACTTGTAGTACTTCATTTTTTATTTGAACCCTACCTGGTCTCAAATGTTGTTACTTAAATATGGAGAATTTTTTATAGTGAACTCTAATTATGATGTTTGGATCTAAACAAAGGTTCATTTGCACCGTTAATTAGGTGTGCAAGAACACAAATATTAGTAATATGAAAGAGACAAAAAATGATAATATTTTCTTTCACAAAAACTTACCTTTACAATTACAATTCCTTAGGACATTCCTAAATTAAATTATACAACAAAAAATTATTCTGGTTTCTTATCTCAACAAATGATTGAATTGCTGCTTATTACATTTGGTTTTTGGTTTCGGTAGCAAGATAGTTAGATAATATTTCTTTTACGAAAAAAATCCCAACTGGAAATTTTTTTTAAAAAATATAATTTTCTACATTGATTGTCAGCATTATTTATAACCATCATAACTTTATATTCACATATTGTATTGCAACGGGCTCAATCATTACTGATATAGGTATTATTTGAACATTTTAATTCTGCTAATTATATATATATATATATATTACAATTAAATAAAATTATTTTTATTAAAATGAGTTGCTAATGTACTTGAAACATCAAAATGGTGGCAACCAACAACCCCTCCATGTGTATTGATGCTTGCATTTTATACTTCAGAAAAAAATAGACACTTACTTATATTTGTGAATAAAGTTTATAAGGAATAATAAATAAATAAATAAATAAATATATTTATTTAATAGATATTTAAAAATAATGGAGTACAGTTTTTAATGATTCACTTGTTTGGGGCTAATGTTATAGTATGAACTTGATATTACTCGTTAGTAGTTGTAAGTAAATTTTATTTTAGTATGTTTAACAAAATTTAATGATAAATAATATAGTTTCTGATATAAAAAATTAATCATTGAAATTTTGTTTAATATTTGAATTTATTTATTTAAATATATGAAATTAAAGTTATTTTAATAAAATTAAATTTTCTAAATTTATATTTCAATATATAATTTTTTAAAAGATGAAATTTATCATTATTAGTATTTTAATATATAATTTTATTGAAAATTTATTTTAAAATTATTTATTATCTGAATTTATATTTTAATAACTTACTTTTAGATAATTTAATTGAAAATCCGCAGATTGGTTTAAATGTAGTTGGACGTAAACGTAATGCAGCGATTTTTTCTTTTCTATAGGACGGTGGTTGCATTGCCATTTATATCTTGCCAACCTTTCTTTTTCTCACATCTACATCACAAAACAATTCTGATTACTATTATTTTATCGTTTTTGTAACATTTGATCTGAAATATACTCTTGTCTCTCATTTTTATTGTTAAAATAATTAAATCGAGGATTTAATTATCTCTATATACACACATATACTGTTACTGTTACAGACTCTGCTAAAGAAGCCGGACATGGAAGAGCACCTTACCAAGATTATTTCCTTTCTTGTTATCTTGGTAAGCATAAAACTAGTATTCTTCAGAAAAAGACAAAAAAACCCACCACCAAGTCCACCATCTCTTCCGGTAATAGGCAACCTTCACCAGCTGAAACTGCCAGTACACCGCACCTTCCATGTCCTCTCACAGAAATACGGTTCTATTTTCTCTTTCCGGTTCGGCTCACAACCGGTCCTCGTCGTTTCATCTGCATCCGCCGCCGAAGAATGTTTCACCACAAACGACATCATATTCGCGAATCGTTTCCGTTCTATCAAGACCAAGTTCCTCGGCTACGACAACACCATTCTTTTAGCAGCATCCTACGGCGACCACTGGCGGAACCTGCGACGCATCAGCTCCCTCGAGATCCTCTCCTCTCATCGTCTTAACTCCTTTTCGGGAATCCGAATCGACGAGACTCTCAAGATGCTCCAAATTCTGGCTCGACATTCCAACAAAGAAGAGTTCACGAGAGTGGAGTTGAGGTCCATGTTCGCGGATCTCACATTCAACACTATCATGAGGATGGTGTGTGGAAAACGCTACTACGGCTCCGAATACGATGGGACCAACGCTGAGGAGGCTATGAAGTTCAGAGACCTCATGAATGAGATGGCCCAGTTCGGGTTGGGATCGCACCTCGGAGATTTTGTGCCTGTCTTCAGATGGTTCGATTTTAGCCGTAGCCACACGAAGTTACGAAAAGTTGGAGAGAAGATGGACGCGCTGTTTCAAGAACTCATTGACGAACATCGCAACAAAGAGCAACATTCAAACACCATGATAGGACGTCTGCTGCATTTACAAGAGTCGCAGCCTGAGTATTACACCGACCAAATTATCAAAGGCCTTATAATGGTACTTTTCTAACTCTTAGATTTTTGCAGGATTCGTAGTTTACAGACTCTTTTTTTGCAGGTGTTGATTGTGGCTGGAACAGAGACTTCCGCTATAGCATTAGAGTGGGCCATGTCAAATTTGTTGAACAATCCAGAAGTGTTGGAAAAAGCAAGGATTGAATTGGACACCCTGATTGGAGAAGAGTGTTTGATGAAGGAAGAGGATGTAAGCAAATTACAGTACCTTCAGAATATAATCTCTGAGACTCTGCGATTGCATCCTCCAGCGCCAATGCTATTGCCCCATTTCTCCTACGAAGATTGCACGGTGGGAGGGTATGATGTACCAGGCAACACCATGTTAATGGTGAATGCATGGGCCATACATAGGGATCCGGAGCTGTGGGTTGACCCAACAAGCTTCAAGCCGGAGAGGTTTGAGGATGGTCCCACAGACATATTGAAGCTAATGCCTTTTGGGTTGGGGAGGAGAGCGTGTCCCGGTGCAGCCATGGCACAAAAAACTTTGAACTTGACTCTGGGTTCGTTGATTCAATGCTTTGAATGGGAAAGGATCGGAGATGAGGAAGTTGACATGACAGAAGGACGGGGAACTCTGGTGCCCAAGGCCATTCCATTGGAGGCCAAATGCAAACCGCGTCCAATCATTAGCAAGAATTCTGATTTTTCCCTTGATTGTTCATTAATGCACAATCACATCATCGCGTTGAATTATGCATTGGTGTGTATTTATTCATTTGGAAAAATATCCAGAATGCGTGTATAATTAGTATGTGTGTACTTTCAATAAATGGGACTTGAGAGTAAACTTTAAATGTGTATTCAAGTGTAAGAACAAATTTCACTGGTGCAATTAGACTAATTGTCTATTTGAACTGAGTAGACAAAGTGTGCACTTGAACTACTTCAATTATTTTCATAATCTTTAATCATGTGAGTGATATTTCTCTCTTACAACAACAGTTGTACCCCACACCTCATCTCTTATAAAGAAACAGACATATATAATGAGAAAAAGTCGGTAGAAAATACACCATTTTCACCTAGAAATAGCAGATCAAGTGCACTCGCTTCTATTTGGCTTTGTGGAGACGAAAACCTGTTACAACTTACAATATAAAAAAAACATCAGGTTATTTATTCAATTCAACATCAAACATACATAATACAAATTACATGTTTATATAATAAACACTCTATTTCTCTGTACCTGATAATCATCACAGCTAGGAACCCAGTCGTTGGTGGCAGGGTTGCTTCTATATCCTCTGGGTTGGATTTCTGTTTCAACTGCATTAACATGGCTATCGAGCAACTCAATCTTATACCCACCTTCCTCTCCTTCTCTTACAACCTTTATGAATCCACTCCCAGTCTGTTCAACAACGAAAAAAGAGAAACTGAATCGCATAGTAATTTTTTTTTTTTAAATCACAAAAATTAAACTCAGAAGCTTCAATTTGATTTAATTAATTGTGGATCCAGAAAGGGATTGATCACGAACCGTGTGATGCTCTTTGTCAACGGACGCCAATTCTTTATAGTACTGCGTCTCCACAAATTCATCCTGTGCATTCGCCACCCCCTCTGTTGAAATTATATCCTGTCAATTTTAGCAGTTATCAGAAAAACACACACCAAAAACTCTTCTTATTCTTTGATAATCGATTGAGAGAGAGAGGTTATAGAGACGTGAGAGCTAGACTGAAGAGATTGAAATTTATGAAGCTCCGGAATATCGTTGTTAGAGAGGGAGTGGTTAACGGCGTGTGGCGATCCGGGTTCGCTTCTGTTGGGTTTGACGGGTCGGCCGGGTTGCAAGGCATCGAAATGGGCTCTGATCTCATAAGCGATCCTCAATTGCTCCTCCGCATCCAAAACCTCGTCGCTCCGGCTGGGCTTCGTCGTCGTCAATTGCGACATCGTCGCTATTTTTTCTCTACCAAACCGAACACCGAATCGGGTGGTGAATGCTATATACGTGTGAAGAGAGGGTGTAGGGGTAGAGAGGACAATGAAAATGGTAAACGTAGATAGATAGTGACAAAACAATATTATATGATATCGACAGCACCAAAATGAAACCATGGGCCTTCAAACTTCAAACCACCGTTTTCGTAGGCATGCTTTGAATGGGCTTAAAAAAAAAAAAAAACTCCCAATGGAGGACACGTAAGTCTTGTCATATTAAATAATACTATAGTAAATAACTCTAATTTTATTTAACTAGTCGTGTATATTTCTATTAATCAGATTAACATAAATATATGCAATGGAATACTGGTACGATTTTCATATTTACTGTAAAATATTTCAAAATGTTTAATTAAACTAAAAACAGTATCATACGCTTAAATCACGTACTACATGCATTCGGCACGATCACATATTGATTTGGTCCATTTACGTACTCAATTTTAGTTTCTGCATTACGGCCATGGATGGTGCTATAAGTTAAAAGAATGTTCAAGTTGTTATTTCATGTGCAGAACAAGAACATATATATTTTTGTTCTGAGAATATAAATATACACGAACATGTCTAAATATGATATTAACAATGTTTACACATTTTTCATATATGTACAACTGATATCTATTACACAAACGGGTAAAGAAAATAATTGACGGCAGCGATCATGAAGTGAAACATGGTGTTAATGACCTGAACCTCTCGTGCTTGGCCCTGAAGACATGGTGTTGACTTGACTCTCAATCAAAAGACGGGTTCTTATGGCCTTGGCTTTCGTCACTGAAAGTGTAAACTGTGGTTGATTCTTGATAGGTTTATGGTGAGTGAGGTTTTGTTGTGGTGCAAGGACTCTAGAATTTACAAGGGTTGGCATTGTGACAAGCAACAGTGTGAGAACTGCCATAAGTGAAATGGAGAGTCTCATTATTCTTCTTGTGTTGGCTGAATTGTTGGCTTCAAAACTCTTTGAAAGTGGCAGGAGTGTTTATACCCTAATAAAGAGACGTGAGGGGACAGAAAATATTACTTTTGGCATCTTGAACGACCAAGCCAAACCAATGGTGTTTACTTTTGAAGTAAATGAACGGTGGAGGGCTTTGATGGGGTGGGACCCGTTAAGGGATGTTTGGGTGGATGAAGAGTTTCTGAATACAAAATGAATCACTGTTCATGGACATTCAAGGGGTGTAGACATTCCTAAAGACATGGGAAAAGAAGAAAAATAAAATAAAGGGTTTCAGATGAATATTTCACTATTTCAAATATCAGCCGGCACTCATTAGATCTTAAAACGGTTTAGAAATGGGATAAATATATTTATTTATTTATTTAAAGTGTTATTGTCCTGTGTTGGATATTTCATATTCATCATACACAAATTCGGTTTATAATATATAAGGGAGTGTAAATTTTATCTTACAATCCAATTTTGTAGAGTTAAATTATGCTTAAAGTTTATTTCTTAACATAGCATAAAAATCATGAGTTTGAACTCATCTTAACAAAATTTGTTATTTGTTCAATTTATCGTCTCATCCGCTATCGAAAGATTTGTTTTTGTTTATTAACTTATCGTATCACTCATTATCGAACCACTACCGAATCACCCATTAATATTTAATCTCATAGTAGTTATATATATAACTTGGTGTGCATAGAGGGTTGAAGATCATTTTACATTGATTAGAAAATAGGTAAGTTTATAATATATAAAGGGTGCAAACTTCACTTTATAAGTTTTGTATGATTGAATTGAATTAGACTTAGAATCCAGTTCTTATCATCACTCTTCCGCCACACCAAATAAGCCTCAGGCTTAGGAGTCGAGGCCAAGTATAATTTAAATATATTTTTCTCTCTTCACCCTCTAAGACGTTTTTTAAGAACAAAATTGTGATGGAACTTCACGCTACAAAATAAACAATACCTTGGAAACACAATTATTATTATTAACGATGGTTGTCGGACGTACTTGGGTCGGATCGGAAGAGTCTAAAATTAAACCTTTGAGAGTATAAAATCTGAGTAGAGAATATTTCTACTTGGTAGTGAAACAAAGAGGATCTTTGGTTCCAAGATTTGAGTGCAAATGTTTGAATGTATAGGGTGGAAAAGTGAGTAGCAGATGCAAAAGTAACGGTGGAATCAATGTGGAAGGGTCATTAGCGACTAGTAAACTCAGTATTTGTACTTGGGTTCACATTCCCCTAACAATCAAAAAGATTGCAAGATTCTCAATTATTTTTCTCACGTGGATGCCAAGTTTTAGATCAAATTTCACTGGTTCTCCTGCCTTTTAATATTTAATCATTATCAACGACACCAATTTTTTTAGTATTTAACTTTTCATTTTCTTTACCATTATATTTTCCATCTCAAGACTCTTCTTCTGGTAGAGTTCCAAACGTTAGTTTATTGCATTTTTTAGAAACCGTAGGTGCAATAAAGCAGAATAATGTTTTGTGGTGGGTATGTTAAAAATAAATTGAGATATTTCGTCCACTTAGAATAAATGAGTTCATCATTTTAATATACTATTTGTTTACTGCTAAATGGGTATAAATAAAATCGTTTCATAATTTACAAAAATGAAAAAGAGTAAGATTCTAATTTACCAACATTAAGACAAATAGTTAATTTAATATATTAATAGTAATAAATTTGTTTTAATTTTTTTTCAGAATTTTATTGACCACTATTTCTTGTATACAATAGGTGATATATATTACAACCACAACTTTACCTATAATACAATATTAATTACGTAATTTTAAACATCAAAATTTCAAATTAATATATATATATATATATATATATATATATATATATATACACGTAAAAGTCTACAAAAATACATATATTAATTTATATAGTTCTTTGGTCAACATGATTAAAGGATTATCAATTACATCAAATAAAATAGTGTAATTAGCCATCTACACTTAGAATATTTGTATTGAATACATACTATATTTTAATAATAACTTTTTGGTAATTATTGACATTCGTAAAAATTAAACTAACATTACACGTATTCTCAAATTTATATTTATGCAGTTCTTTGGTCAACATGATTAAAGAATTATCAAATACATCTAATGAAATAGTGTAACTAGCTATCCACACTTTAGAATATTTGTATTGAATAATATATACTACATTTTAATAGTAACTTTTTGGTCATTATTGACATTCGAAAAAATTAAACTAATATTACACGTATTCTGATTCACAACATATTATTAATCACAGTTCACATTTTGTCATCAACCTCCGTTATTTATTTGTAAATATTTTATTTACTTATGTACATTATACAAACATTTTAATCATTTTTAGTTCAAACAATTATACTAAAGATATTATCTTTGAAACATATTCCATTGATCTAGTAAAATTTAATCCATCAAGGGAATTAATTATAAAATATCTCAAATGTTTTTGGATCTTGCTAGTCGAATTCTGACAAATTAATTTAGATTGTTTTCAATTTATATTTTGAGACAATTGATGGATGACAAAATGGTGTATCCAATTTCGGGACAAGCAGAATCCTCATTCGTGGTCTCAATCGTATTTCAAAAATTAAAGGAAAGGGCCTCACCTTTACGAATCTGCCTTTTCTTCACCGAAAGTTACATTTATTTTTCCCGAACACCTTATATTGCTCCAAATAAAGAACTCGAAAACTGTTTATTTAATTAATTATTGTTGTTATTATTATTATTAAATCACAAATTGTCTTTTGTCGTTCCCTCGGTTCATATCAACCACGATGTCAATAATGTTCAATAGAATGAATGATCGCGTTTCTTAAGTATTATCTGTTCTGAAATGTATAGTTTCATCGTAGAATTTTATTTTTAAAAAGCGTTTCGGAGGATGATAAAAAGAAAAATATTTAAATTATATTTAATTTAAACTTTTAAAATGATATGAAATTATTGAATGTACCGAACATATTTGGAAAAAATAATTAAGCTTGTATAACCAAAAAACAACATATGAGTCCTCTTCTGTAAAATAACGTTGAGCCTCAAATAGGTGTTTTTATATTTATATTGTTCCAAAATAGGCCTTCTCTTATAATACGGGCCAGCGCTGCTTAAAAGAAACAAACCCATACGATTTTATCTTTCTGCATCCCATAGTTTATAACGGCACTCCGACGAAGTTCAAAAACAAGAGGAATTTTTGAAAAAATGATTTCCGAAATAAAAATGCTGGAATGGAATTTTTTAAACAAACTGAACATAAATAATAGGTTAAAATACTAATTTACAAAAATAAAAACCTAATTAAAACTAATAAAAATACGAGAACCAAATTGAAATTCTGCGACAAAAACGAGGATAAACGGAATATTTTAACCTAAATAATACATTTCATTTCCGAAACATGGCTTTTGAAATATGAAATATATTTTGGAAGAGACTTTTTAAAATATAAATGAGAGATTTTAAAACGAGACTTTTCTTAGAATTTATTTCTTTAACGAAAATGAAAATGTAACAACTATACCGGCACAACAACAACACAGCAGCATCATAATACCGAAAGAGATGATTTTTTTTTTTCTTATTTGTATGGCGTGGAGTTAGTAACAAGGAGAGTGCAAGAAGAAAAACTACTAATAGAACATTAAATCAACCCAATCTTGTCTAACTACTGAGTACCAAATATCACTCTTCATTCACTTTCTTCTTCCTTTAATAGTATTTTCCGACATTTCTTAAACGGGTGGATAAATTTTTCATATGCTTCTTAAAAAAAAAGACACTAAAATAATCATTTTACACACATACTTTAGTTTAGAACGAATTTTATTTTTCTCCTGAAAATGATTACCTTAAAGTTGATCTAAATTTTCTTTTTATTTTGTTAGGTATTTGGGTATCATGAAAGCAAAATTTTAATCCGAGCCATCTTTTCCTATTAGTTTGTTATGATCGTTTTAAAAATACTCGTTTGAAAATTTAAATAAAGATGCAAAGTAGGAATAAGAAATGAACCGATTTCTATAGATAGTTTTTTAGCTTATTTCTACTTTGTTTTTTAAATATGATGTAAAAATGAGATGAACACACACTCTTAATTATTTTGTTTGTTTTATATTTATAAACATCACTCAAATTTTTAAAGTATTTATTCTCTAAACACAATATCGGTTAAATTTGATTATTTCTACTCTCTTTAATTATTGTTTATCACTTTTTCATATAAAAATATTTAACATTCAATTTCAAATACTTAATCACATAAACTTTATAACATAAAACAACTTGTGTTATGTGTTTTCTTTGATCCTTTGTTTTTCTCTTTACTTCGATATTTTACAAGTTTTTCTACCTTGTACAATTTTACTGCAAATCTCATTTAATACTATGTCATATCATTTATAGAGAACACACTTTTAATTTTTTTTAATATTTTTTTTTTACTTTATCATGTAGAATAATAGTACTGTTTTTTTAAATAATTATTTCTATGCTCTACTTGTTTTGATAAGTGTACACTATAAAAAGAAATAGTTATTAAATTTTGATAACATGTTTGTCATTAAATTTTGTTGTCGTGCAAAAAAAATAGTTATTCATCGATTATCACTCATGAATTTTTATATTTAATAAATATCGTGATTTAATTATTCATTAATTTATAATAAATATTTTATCATATTTGACAATGAATTTGTCACCCATTTTGTTAAAGATAATAAAAAATTTCATTAACAACAAAATTAATGATGAATTTTAAAAAAATAAATTATCAGTGAATTTAAAAAAGAAAGGATAATGCATCACCGATGATTAAAAAAACATATTAATGAATTTAATAACGGGTTTCATCAAAAAATGTTTAAGATTCAAAATAGTAACTTGAACGTTTATTTTATCCACAGCTGTCAATAATACAAATTATAAATTAATGATAGATTTATCACCCATGAAATTATTCATTCACAATAAAAATTATAATTTACAAAGATTTATCTTTATTAATAATTAAAATTATAAAATTCATCGATAAATTCTATTTTGTTGACAATTTTTTTTCCTGTGGTACAACTTTGTTAATAATTTAACATTTTTTTAATGGTAAGTTTATCACTGCTTTTTAAAAATTAGATTTGATTTACTATAATATAAAAATTTGTTTTCGTAAATTTTTTTTATCAAATATTTAACATACATTAAAGTTCACAATACGAGTTTCTTTTGTGTTTTTATTAGTTTAATTTATTTTGTGTGATTTTCTTTAAATGATGTACTATAATTTTTCTAATTTCTTGTATTTAACTTTTAACTTTATATCACTTATGTTTCCCGATTTACAAGTACCAATCTCTTAATCTTATCAACATTTTAATATTGATATATAAAACCTATGTTAATTATATTTTTGAAACAATAATAAAGCGGATATAATTGCAGATACGTGTATACAGTTATCGGAACGGAGATCGAATAAAAATTGTATACTTATTAAATATATGAAAGATAAATTTTACTTAAAGACAGGATGAAATAAATAAAATTTACATCCTCCCCATTTTTTGTCCTTATTGATAGCTTAAATTAATCAATGGTACTGTGTTTATCTATTTACACAACATCTTTTTATAGTTTTAAACAAAATTTTATTTTCTGAACATTTTCTGTGTGAAAGTTTTTCATTGGGTAAGCAAAGTGTAATATGAATTAATCCACTTCAATTTCAAACTTTTTAATTTTAAATAACTGTTTATGCTCATATTCGTGATTTTTGAAGATGTTTGAAGGGGTTCACATTATTGTTGCATCGTTGCAATTCTATGAACTTGGAATGCGTAAAAAAGTGGTATTATTGCTGGAAATGGGTTTGAATTTTCATAGCACTTTACTTTTCATTTGTCGATTACTATAATTTTGACTTTGTAGATGAATGAATTTTGTTTTTTTAGTAAATAAAAAAATTAGGAAGTTAAAAATAGATATTAATAATAATGATAAATATGATTTAAAATAGGAATATCGACTAGGCACATAACAAAAAATGTTCACGGATTCGGTATAAGTCACTCGCTAAAAAATTAGGAACCTAAACTTAAGGAAAAAACTGTCGTTGAGTTAACTTAGAGCTTCACTGTCACAAAATTAGCAGATATTAAAATTTTATTTCATTATATTGTTTCAGGTGACAAAATAAATGTTACACGTTGTTTTTCTTAATTGAAGTCATTATTTGATTAAAAACATTATTTTTTTTAACTAAAGTAACACAATATTGTAGAAGTAATCCAAAAGAAAATGTAGAAAGAGATACGACATTGATTGATTAGAATAATCATATACCATATCCCAAAACTAACACTTCAATAAAAACAAACGAGATTTTATTAATTTGGTCTATTTCTGATCTAAACTAAACATATAATTAATTCTTCTTGGCTTGTGTCTTAATCCAACTAAAAAAAAAATCTCCTGTCCAAGAGTTCGGCACGTGAACATCAAAGAAGAAATATTTAATCATTTGTATCCAAGTTAATAATTTCCTCATGTGAAAAATCGAAATTTTACTATCGGATAAAAATCACATTATAAAGACATTTGATAAGTTCCTATTCAGTGTCTATGATACATTGAATTTTGATAGGCTTTAGATATTATTATTGTACTGTAAATGATGAGCGAAATTCCACTACTTACCGAAAGTGGTTTGTTACATAACTGCATAATTAGTTTTTTTTTTTTTTTTTATCTTTTCTCACAAACCATGGTTTGGATGTTGGTCTTCCTCTTTCTTCTGTTCTCTATCAACTGGCCAACATTTTGGACTGTTGCCAACATCATCATCGAATCTAGGACAGTTACCTAATTATTACGAAAATCTATAAACCAATTCCTAATTCAGTTTTCCAGCCTTTCAAAGTAATTGTTTTTCCAATGTTGTAATGTAATGTCTTCATTAATTGCCTGCTGTAAACGTAATCAGAGACCGAAAGCTTGGTCCTACCTCCTCATATTTATAACCTAATTTAAAAAATTCTAAGTAATTTATTTTTTTAATAAATCACACTTGTATATTTCAAGACATAATTATTTTTAGCATTGATAATTCAATTACATTTAATTTTGACTTTAAATAAACACTAGCACACCTTTGGATTAGTGGTTAATTAACTGCCACCGCAACAACGTTGAACAATCAGATATTTTATCTGCTAATCCGTTAGTTGCCAACTAAACTACCAATGGTTATATCAGGCACAGTATTCTTTGCTCACCGTTGGCAGAGTCAACGTCACTCTTTTCTTTTCCTACATCAAGATCATTTTTGACGGGTGAATAATAAAATTGAATATACCCATTTAAGCTAAAGATCAAAAGAAAAAAAAAACATGAAATACAAGAATTTTTTGTTAGTAATGCTTCTATTTTTATATATTTTATTAATTATTACTAGTATAATAATAAAAAAAATGGAAAATAAAGTCATATTCAATTATGAGAGTCATGAGAAAAATATACGGTGGCTTCAACTGGCTATCAGTGTCATTGATGTGTTTTTTTGATACGAAAATATAATAATAGAAATGAAAGAAAGTAGTGGCTTAGAATCAGGTGAGGAATTGTTTATACCTGGAATATAGTGTGGATATACTGGTTCAGCATTTACATTCTTTGAAACCGTTATAACGAGATGCATTAACGCATCTTCGGTTATTAAATTATTTGTTTCTGCAATTCTACAACACTCCTCTTTCAACTAGTGCAATACATTTCAAAGTGGAACATTTCAACGCTTGATGCTTGAGAAAGGTTCCTTCTCTGTTTCTTCTTCCTCTTGTGGTGTTCTATGTATTCACTGTAGCAGCTACTACTCAATCTTATCTCTCAGAACACATGGGGGCCACGCTCTACTAAACTGTTCCTTTAAGATCTCATCACTTTTTATCTTTAATCAGCATGCCAATGGATTACTCACTATTCTTGTCTTCTCCCAGTTTTATATATTTGTTCAAATTTGCTCCTTCAATTCAACCAATAAAGCCCCAACTCATCCATACATAAAAACCATAAAAATTTATCTGTCTATTTTAGGTCCCGACACAGAAACTGCACACACACTGAAACCAGCATCAATTCAGTAATATTCCCTTCGCTAAACTAATTTAACTACTTCAAAGTTCGGCAACTCCAGTTTCCCCTGTTGCGTGTGAAACACCCCATGCCTAACTTCTTTTAATCGGAACCCAACAAAACCCAGATTCAAATTTATGTTTGGCAAGCAAGGAAATAGATTTGAAGGATTTTTTTTTTTTTTATTCTAAGCTTGTTTTTTGTTTTTGTTTCACTGGAGAACAGGACCAAGAGAAGATAAAAACAGTTACAGAAATTTCTCAGACTCATTTAGAATCTATGTATCTCCATCGTCTTCGTTGCTTCCGCTTCTTGGAAATTGAATCCATCTCTCTTTGGATCGAGTTCTCTTACTGTACATTGACCAAAATTATTTCCTAGAAACTTTGATGATAATAAAAGACAGGAAAAAAAATTAAAAGCTGCTTCTTCTTTTTCCCATTCGGAGAGGAGCAAACCAGCATTTTCTCTCATCGCAACTATTCTCTGACTATATTTACGAGTCCACCCTGCTAATCCCAATTCGCTTGACGGAAGTATTCCTAAACCCATCATCGGCTGCCTGAAAACACATCCCATTCGGGTTCTGATTCTGCCGCTCCATATAACTCCTCACCTCCTTCCTTATCATATCCTGCATCACCGCCAAAAACTCCGCACTCAGATTGAAAGCCCCCAATCCCGGTGGCTTCAACTGCGGCACAACCGGCATCGGAGCGGCCATCATTGGCAGCAGAGGGATGGTGTTCGAGGGCTGTGGCGGTGGCGGTGGTGGTGGCTCGGTTACCCGATTGGAGACCTCGGAAGAGTCGACGCCGGGGAGGGACAGGGAAAGGGAAGTGGGAGGGTCATTGGAGGAGGAGGTGGTTTCTACCGGCGGTAGAACCGCGGCGGTTCTAGGCACGGGGCGGAAGACGTGTGAGGGGGATGCGAGCGGCACGCTGGACTCGCTGACATCGGATCCGGAGGGGCTACCGGGTGTGGGAGGGTTGATGTAGAGTCCGGTGGAGACGGGGATGGCCGCGCCGGCGCTGACGGAGCGCTTAAGCGGTGGGGGGTGGTCGTCCATGATGGATGAGGCGCACTTGCGCTTCAAGGTGGAGTTCCAGTGGTTCTTGATGGCGTTGTCGGTTCTGCCCTGGAGCAAGCGGGCTATGGTGGCCCATTTGTTGCCGAAGCGGGCATGGGCCCTGACTATGGTGTCGTCTTCCTCGGGCGTGAAGGCCCGGTGCTCGACCTGGGGAGAGAGCTGATTGCACCAGCGGAGCCGGCAGGACTTGCCGGAGCGGCCAGGGATGGACTTGCTGATGAGGGACCAGTTCCTGGGTCCGTGCTTCTCGACGAGCTTCTGCAGAGCGTCGTCTTCCTCGGGGCTCCATGGGCCTTTGATCCGGTCCATGTCCTTTCTGGACAGAACAACTCCTGGGTTCATAAATATGTTTGAGGAAAAAGAAAAAGAGAGAGAGATGAAAGAGGAGGGTCCTGTGGCGTGGAGTATTTGCTTGCTCCGGTTCCTTATATGTGAGAGGGAGAGGGTGAAAGGACACCGGTTTGGCAAGTTAGGTTTTGGAGTTGTGAGCGAGCGTTATGGGCAATCGGTACCGCTTCTTCCAGGGAAGCGGTTGGGTTGGGATTTGGGATACAGCTGTGATGGGACACGCGTCCCCTTCTGAGGTGTGTTGAAATAACATAAAAGCACAGACGCAAATAATTTGGCCATGCAAGAGGAGTAGCGCGTGTGTTACACTTTAGTTTTAGAAGTTAATAATAATGAATGAATGGGTTTGGGAGTTTGACTGAGTAGTCCAGGCTGTAGAGCATTTGGTGTGGGATTTTGAGGTTTCGTCCTGTTGTGGGGAAAAGAGTGAGTTGGGTGAGGTGGCGAAAAACGACAAGATTGATCGCCGAATCAGAAGGCGAATCATTACTGCTTTTGTGTCAGTCCAGGCTGTATTCTATACCTGCCACCCCACCACCATATCATCCTATAACGGCCTATTCTATTTCCCTACACACTCACTCTCACTCCCTCACACGTGCCTCTCACTCCCATGTACGGACTTTCCTCTCTTCTTCCTCCCTTCTAATAAGCATTAATTAAGTGGTAATGTGGGAATGGGAGAGATTATAGAAAGGCATGGGGAAAGGGCGAGGGAGAAGATTGTCGGATAGGTTCAGCTATTCCAAATATATTATATTCTTTTTATTACCCTTCAACACTTCCGTATACATTTCTGTTGTACTCTCTCTCCATAAACAAACAAATACTCTTTCCTCATCCCATCAATTCTTCATATGGAGGAATAATGCAACACCAGTACCAGTGTATTTCTCTCTTTATAAATCATTTAACCTTAATTTATCCCCCATTTTTTCAAATCTTTACTTATCTCTGTTCAAATGCTCAAGAAAGAAATCAAAATTACATCACTCAAAATCGGATTTGGTTAAGAAACCCAACAAAAAATATATATAACTATTTATAATTGGAAAATAATATTTTAATTCACTTTTTTGACCCATTTTTAACCCATTTTTTTATTCTTTTTAGTGATGTAATGTGATGATTTAATGGTGATTGAAGTGATGAGTTAAAAATGGATCAGAAAAAGTGGATTAAAGTATCATTCTCCTTTATAGTTCGTGTACACGTTTTATTATTAAATTTATCTTTATTAATGTAAATAATTTAATTTTTTTATCTTATAATTTTTTTATTTCAATAACCACTCTATGGGAAATTAAATACTTATAATAAAATAATAAAAATTATTTATTCCACATTTATTATTTATTTTATATTTTTCAATAATCATTTATTTATTTCATACTATTTTCTACATTTGTCTTTTATTTTATTTTTTAATAAGGAAATTATTTAACATTAAAATAATATCTAACTAATTTTATTCATTAAGTAATTTGTTTATAATTTATTTTTCAATTTTTTTATAAGGTTTATCTAAATGTAAATTAACCACTTTAAAAAGGTAATAATATATAAAAAAAAAATACATCATTATTGTTTTAGGTAAAGCTAAAATGGAAACTTAAATCTTAACACTTATTATAATACTTTTTCTTGCGTTCTTTAATCTCTATTCTAGACCAATCTCTCACATGAATTATGCTTGTTTATAAAAAGTTAATTTCTCCTTTATTTACACTAGTTATACACTTACTCGATCCATGATCAAGCCATTATAATAATTGTCTTCGTACCTTGCTCTGCATTCAACATCTTAACAATTCATATGACCGAAAATTGTGACATAAAATCACCACCTCGCACAATTGAAGCTAACTAGTCTCACTTATAGTGTCGATCACTTCGTATGTGACAATTCGTCATCTCAATATCGTACCTTAACGATATATGAATCAAGTTATCCTAGCCTTTAACTTCTCTAAACGACATAATCACATAACTAAAGAACATGAACGACTAATATCGTCTTCAGATTGAAGTACACACTGATTATCAATGAAATATTTCTAATAAAACATATATAATATAAATATTCTTCATTATATAAGATTAATTTCTCACTTACATTAGAACTGTATCGTAATGACGGTAGAGTAAAAATAAAACTTTGTAAACTAGATATTATAATAAAGTAGGTGGTAGATCTATAAATACATAATTTCACAATTGTGTCAATAATTTATAAATGCAACTCATTTCATTTACTTAAATTTGAAGAGGTAAATTTTAAGTTCAATTTAACTTTAAAAAATTAGTTGAAAATGTGAAGTTTAAATATACATATCGTAACCTAGCCTTATTTTCAAACAATGTGATTTGTTCAACATCAAACTCACTAAAATATCTTTTACATAACTCTTTTCAACTCAACACCTCAATGGTACTTGATTGATGAATAAGGTCTCATAACAAGTTAACCAAAATATCCATTAGGTTTATGAAAACGAGTTCAACCTAGATAGCTTATAATTCAAGCAAAATATGACCTAAAAACATTTTTTCAATGTAGTGCAATGCTAATAAGGGTCAATGTACGCATTTATTATTTTGCATTAGATTTTTTTTCTTAATTTTTGTACACTGCTTCACACCTGGCTTTAAGAACATACAAAGCGTGTGATCAACATTTTTGTTGTGTTTTTACATTAAAGATACGATCAACATTATCAACAAGTACGTTTATTTGAAAAATATTATGAGTTTTTGAACATATAGCTCACATTAGGATTGTGTTTTCTTCTTATTTTGTTAATATTCATTCTCATTTCTAAAATTTCCAATAAAAACTCTTGTAATTTTATTTTCCTCACTTCTTCATACCTTTGAAATTTTATTTTTCATTTTTGTTTGGTTGGAATGTTTTCATTTTATTTGTTATGTGATGTTAGTTTCTTTTTATGGAGACAAAAGTACATAATTCTTGTTAGAAAAAAAACTAGAAAGTTGAAGTGAGAGTGCACCATATTTTGATTAGACTGATTTTTTTGTGTTTTCTTGTTGTTGTGAAAACTTGGTTTGTTAATAATTTGAAAGTGGAATTGGTTTTGCATTATATTTGGTCAGAAATAACTTGAAAATCAAATCTTAACTTACTATTTGTAGCAAATATCAATTTTATTTTACTCATCTCAACTTATGTATTTGTAATTTATACTTGGATCAAACAATATGCAGTAAATAAACTTTTAGGTTTTTGTATTTGAATAATTTATTTAGAGTAATTATACTGTTTTGAAATGTTTCAATTCAATTATAATTTCACTTAAAATGAGTGAATGTAATTTATTTTAGTAAATTCATGTAACTTGGTTGAGAGAACGAGAATATGATTTAGTAAATCTAACGTTAATTATTTTTATTTTATGAGTATATTTCAAAAAAATGAAACTACTAAAACTCTTTATTAAAAATAATCAATTTAACTAGTTTTTTTCATTATTTCATAAATAGCCTTTTTTGTTATTAAGTAAAGAAAACGTGGAAGATATACTTACCGAGATAATAACATATTTTTTATTTTTATATTTTAATACTAAAAGGAATTCATAATAAAATAGATTCTGGAAGGTTAGAAAATTGGTGTTTAAAGTGAAATACGACTTTTGATTTGAATGACAATGAACGAATATATTAATGGTTCAAGACCACATTTTCGAACGTATGTCACGAAAGCGTAATCTAATAAAACTTTAATGAAAACTAGCGTAAAAACACATGCACTATCGTGTTTGTGTATATGATTTTTTAAATATGCATGTTATTATATTAGTAGGTGATAATATTATAATGTTATTAAGTTAATATATAAATTAAAATTATATTTATTAAAATTGAAGTGAAATATATGATAACATATGAAAGAATATCCATTAATAAATAAAGACGAAGAGAAGAAGCATAGACATCCGATTTTATAAAAATCTTGTAAAAGTAACGGTCAATTTTTAAAAATTTAATAAATTATCATATTTAAATGGTAAAATAAATATTTTGAAATGTGGACACAAAAAGGATAATCCCTTCGTATATTGTTATAGATTAAAAATGAAGTGAAACATATGATAACAGATGAAAGAATATCCATTAGTAAATAAAGACGAAGAGAAAAAGTATAGACGTCCGATTTTATAAAAATCTTATAAAAGTAACGGTCAATTTTAAAAATTTAATAAATTATTATATTTAAAAGATAAAATGAGTATTTTGAAATGTGGACAAAAAAAGAGAATTCTCTTTATATATTATTATAGATAAATACAAAAATTTTAAATTAAAAGGATTATAATCTATAGATGATTGTACATAAATAGTCTTCCGATAGAAGAAATTTGAACAATAATAATAAAAACAAGTTGAAAAAAGTGATTAGCCACAGTAAAAATTTCAACACGCAATATCCATTTTTGAGATTATTTTTGAACTCAACATTTTTGTTTTAATCGGTTTTTCTTCGAAAAAAAAAAACAAATTTATTTATCGGTATATGAGGAAAAAGTAAATACATTTTATTTAGAGACATTTTATTTTTATGATAAATCTTTAATCATTATCTTTGCGTTAGATTTTAACAAATTAAATATTTATAAATATCTTTAAAAATAAATATATTACAAACTTAACAAAAATTATGTACATTATAAAAGAAATTACATTTATTATTGAAAACATTCATGAGTGATCAATAATTACTCACGATTTATTGACGACGCAAGTTATGTAGGTAATGTGGATAAACAAATTTATGAAATTTTTGTCTATAGAAAATACAAATCCGTGAGTACTATATACAGAACATTCGTGCAAAATTTACCACAACAATAAATTCATAGGTAAAGTTATCTCTAACTTGTCATTTGTCACTAATTTTGCACAACTAAATCTTTAAAATCATTAAAAGCATGATTAATTAATATGCATTTTGTCAAAATTTATATTGTCATCATTATATCTTAAAATAGATTAAGAGTTACGATCATTTTAATATTCAAACACCATTTAATACAATCTTATTTAATCAAACATGATTCAAAATTAATTTCAAAATTATCCAAACTAAACATAATGAAAAATCAAATTAAAATATAACATATGACAAAATGCAATCAAACTAAAATACCATATAAGTTTCGAAAATTAACACAAGGGATTTAAATATAATGCAAACAAATTTAGGCATAATAAAAATTAAGTCAAAATTGTAATATTCATAATAATTAACATAATCATATTTTTCACTTTCGTGTTGTGCATGCTCATTTTATTCTTTATTGATTAATTATTGTTGTTATTGCCGTTGTCCAAAATATTATTGTTGTTTTTCAAATACTTCGAACATCAATGAGAAAAAGAGATAGTACAACATTAAATAATAATTGTATTGTTTGTCTAAGTTTTTCATTATTTTTTCTTCTTCTATATTTTAGACTTATTATTTGAGCTTAGCAATTTGATGTGAATTAGAAACACACAAACAACAAATAATAATTTAGTTTTACAACCAAAAGAAAATTACATACATTTCTCTTTAATTTGAGGAAGAAAACAAAAATACACTCTTTTTTTTTTTAAATAACAACAAAGATAATCTTAAAAGGGAGAAATTAATTTTCTCTAAAGTATAAACTATATCACCATTCTTCTCAATGAGACATGCTTATCTGTTTATCTGATCCAGTGTCAGGAAACTTTTGATACATGGTCTCGTCTAGGTCAGTCACTACATGAACCAGGTTATGATATCACAATTAAGTCTTTCGAGAGAAAATCATATGAGAGATTTAACACCGATGAAACATGAACTCAACCCATATATAAGGAATGACATCACTTGTGAAAGAAATAAAAGAGAAAAGGATATAGATTCACAATGATGAAAGAAACTGTATTATTCACACATTAATGTTTCGGTATCATCCCATTATATAGATGGACTTAAGGTAACCAACCAAAAAACAGCTGTAAATATAACAGAATGTCACGTACTAAAACAGAATTACTAAAAGCAGAACAGAATAACCAAAAGCTAAATATTATGCACGCTGACATCATTCTTAACTCAAAACCTTAAGAAGATGAGTTTATGGGTCTTCATCATTACATGGTGCTCAACTTTCTCATTTATACTCAATGTGAGACTTAAATTCACATTTGAATTCCCAACAAAATATTATTCAACAAATTTGATGCAGAGGTTATGGGTAAACATTGGCTAGTGATCAAATTTAAAATTCTTTAACTAGTAGAGACGTTAAGTTTATTTATGTTATTTGATTAAATTTAATTATATTAATAAATGGAGTTATAAGTTTAAAATTCTTTCAATAACATTCTTATACGGCACACTAGATTTAACATTAATTTTCCAAAAAAAAAAAAATTAAATATGTTACTATATGGGAAAATAATATATTGTTTGCTATATTTTTTTTTCTTAGGATAAGTCTTTTTTATGTACGTTAAAATATGTTGTAGAATGTCTCAGATTTTCTACGTTTTTCTGCGTTGACGACTTCTACATCAATCTTATAATTAATATAAAATGTTAATATCCTTTTATTTATCAAAATAATTGTATTTCAATTTCAAAATTGTTAAGATATTGTCCATCTCATCTTAAGCATTCTCTATTTTAGAATTCTATATTTTTATTACCTTTTCATTTTTAAATTTCTTAATAAGTTGTTTTCATCTTTTAAAGTCCTCGAAACATACCAAAGAATTTGTTAAAATCAGATAAATTGTTCATTCTAAAAATATCTAATACAATTAATTAAATAAATTATGGTATAGTTAATAATACGGTCTATTAATTTTTTGCGTAAATATTAGTTATGAGTTAATAATTTTAACTTTATTACAAATTCTTATTTTATTTAATAAAACTTATCTTATTTTATTTTGTTGTACTTATAAATATTACCAATTTGTATAAAAGAAGGTATAATAAAAGAAACAACACTTTATATAAAACTGTTTTTCATCTTTTGTTATATATCATTTTTTAAATTATTCTTATTCATAACATAAGGTTCAAAATTATTTGTTGCATTTAATGTTGATCTGACAAGAATTGTTATATTTTGAGGAAAAACATATAATTTTTTTTATCCTGTGCAAAAGAGGATTTTTTTTTTTCTAAAAATAAGGTTGAACGATCCTCAACTCAATTTTCTTTTTAATTATTTATTTATTTATAATTTCATCTTATGTTCTTATTTATTTATAAAAGATGTGTGATTTTATCGATCTTCATTTATATTTTATTATGATTATTTATATTCGATTATTTTTCAAACAGTTCCCTCCTTTACATTTGTTTAGCAAAAGAATTATAGTTTTGATTGGAAGTGAGTGATTTAATTTTGCAGATGCAGGAAGATATTTAGTTGACTTAAAAAGTGAGCGCACCGGCAAGGTGATTGATTAGGAGCCTGAATCTGAGGAAGTGGTTATGGTTTGTGTGTCTACAATTATTTGTTGAGGTTGTCTGTGTGTATGAGAGAGGTTTGGTTTGTCTGGTGGAAACTGGAAACTGTTCTTGTGTCCGGTTTGGAACCGTCATTGATATTAAGCGCTCAGGAGGCAACGTCATGGGCCACACTGCCAGCTATATCGCATTGCAATAACTTGTTTTCTTCTGCTGCACTTTTTTTTAATAATAATCTATACAACCTACAAATTTCTTAATTATTTTTAATCTACATATTTTTTGTACTTTTATCAGCTTTAAATTACATCATAGTTTTTTTTTATGATTATAATTAATAAGTGAATTTTAATTTTATTTTTGTGTACTTGGACCATCACATTTATTTTTGTAATCGGAAAAAGATACCGTGTTTTAAAAAATATTAATATTTTAGTGTTATGTTTGGGATTTGCAGAGAGTAGAATAGTGTGATGATAAGTGAGACTGACACCCTCGTATTCATATCCCACGATTCCCGCTATCTATCGTAAAGCCTACTGCCCCCATGCGGCATCGTTTTGTTGTAGTATCGCCTTCATTCTCGATATCCGCAATCTCCTTTTTTTTTTTCTTCTTATATTTTAGTCTAACACGTTTCCCCTTTTCCACTTTTCTCCGCTCATTAACCACAGAATGCAACAATCTTATCAATTTTCTTCTGTAAGATATCGAAAATATATATATTTTCTTTTTTTTTATTTGTGTTCCAAAATTTAACACCCAAAAAAGTAATTATCGAAATGTTTATTTTACTCTTAAGATCTCGTGTAGTACCTTTTTTTTTAGATTTTTACTACACTTAATATTGAGATACGTGTTTTAAATTTAAGACGCTCCTTGGAATCTTTAGATCGGAGATATTTTAAACTCCTATATTTTAGTTCACTGTTTTATTAAATTTGTTCATGTTAAAGTTAAAGTGAAAGTAATAGCTAATGTGTATATTTTTTAGGGTGTGTTCTTATGAGTAGAAAGATTTGTGGAAAATGAAAATTTGAGTGGATTTGAAGGTGAAATTTGTGTTATTTTTTTAAAGGATTTGGAGGTGATAATAGAGTGAATTTGAGAGTGAATTTTGTAAAAGTTTATGTAGGATTTGAGTAATGTGACTAATAAAAAATAAAATTTAACTTATGAAAAAATTAAATTATCAAAATGTTTTTGGTGTTAAATATAGTATAAAATGATAATTAAATATTTTGTAATTATTTTTTTTTACATAATTAAAATATTAAAGATATTTATTAATTGAAAGAAAAAACATATCCGGATACAAAATAGCACCAACTTCCTGCCACAATGTAACAACAATCAAAATATCAAAAACTAGAAACTGCTGGAATTGAATATAAGCACTACGTATCCAAATACAAAATTGAAGCACTTGGAACCAGATACATCAACAATAAAATCGGGTAAGTGGAGAAAAAGGAAACAAGTTGGAATCAGATACAAGTAGAGTGTATTTGTTCCATTACTTCTTCATATCTCAATGGAAATTCTACAAAGCTTGGGTGTGGTATGGAGAATCAATCGACCAACATAGAAGGGAAGGAGAGTAGAGTCAATGAAAACATCTTGTTCTTTATGCAGATCTCGAGTCCATGAGTACAGTTTCAACAACAAAGATGTTATATTTTTCAATATAATAACAAGGGGTATAGTGATAAATCGACAAATTTATTTTGCAAATCTCCTTAAAACAATGAGATCGAAATTATGTCTTTAATGACCGTGTAGAAATTTATTTATAGAGTAAAAATATTAATATCCATTCTATTTCGTATGAGTTGTATCCTAGGATAGTGGATATTGTTTTTGTAAAATGGAATAGAATTATGATTTTTGTCTAAGGTTCTTAAATTCAATATCTAAAGTCAAATATAACAAATCTCTTGCAGGCGTTCTAAAATTGAAACTCATTATTATCTAAACAAAATAAAAATGAAATTATTTTCTTGAGTTTCTTCCTTAGAATTTGTCAATTTTGCATAAATTATTCAAGTAAAATATTATTTTTTATCTTCACAGTAGTATTTAATTTTTCAAAATAAATTAATATACAAACTCATTAATTTATTATGTTCTGATTATTTAGTTTAATTTTAATATTTAAATATATGAAATTACTACTATTTATATATTAATTTTTTTTAATATTTAAATTACATATCTATTACGAATTTTATAAAATAGTATCATTATAAATTTTTGGATAATAATGTTATGTTTTCATATTATTATCACAAATGCAAATACTGCCTTTGAGCCCCCCCACAAACACCTAAAAACACCAGGAAAACGCAATATCAACTAATTTCATTTTTGGATGTACAGGTGAAATAAAGAGAGGTAGAAGAAAAAAGGAAAGGAAAAGGTTATTAATATGCCAGATAATATAATGAAAACAAGAATAAAAATGAAAAGAAAAAACAAGACATGAAGGTAGGAATATAAAAACCATCATTAATTTCCCAGTAAACTAGTATTTCATAAATTTATAATTTTGAACTAAGGGGAACATTGTATTTATAGTATTATTTTTAGTTGCAAGACTGAAATTTTATTTTAATAGCATTATAATAACATATGTGGAAACTTAATATCAGTTATGACAATTTAATTTAAAATAAAAAGCATTAGGAGCAGCTAAGTCTATGTTCGCTCACTAATTTATTCTATTAAGTTCATCACTAGCGAAATTAATTAGTATGATTGATATAATGCACTTTGCATAGATAATACAGTACATCGACACTGCATAACATTCCGTGGTTACTTTTGCAAATTACAAGCACTTTATCTTTTTTCTTTCATCAATTTTTTTTTTTTTAAAAAAAAGAGTTAAATTTTATTTTATAGAAAGAGAATTTTTATGCTAAATTGAAACATATTTACAGATTTAAGCACTAACCATGCAATCCGATGCAGGGGATGAAAACCCTAGAAATACAATGATTGTTGAAAGAAGAGGGGCCATCATAGACACAACATCGAACTAAAACGGTGGATATTAAAATGAAGATATCATTTTTGATACGTCACACATGTTAGTGGGTGTGGAGCTAATTATAGACGCATGGCCAAAGAAAACAAAAATAAAGAACAACCCCTAAATTTAGGTTATAAAAGTAAAAATATGCATTAAATGCCATCCTTAATATAGTTCAAAAAATTGACACTGGCTCAAGTGAAAATGGAAGGTTCCGTTGCAGTATGCAAAAAATGCTAACATGATCCAGCATTTACCGAGTTAAGTGTCACGATTCTATTATGATCTAGTTTATTTTGGTATCTGTCATCACATATGTAATAATTTTTCTCTTGGTAATCGTCTTATTAAAAATTCACTTTGACAATAATTTAGTTGGTTCACTTGACCTCTCTCACGAGACAATTGCGCAACTCGTAAGAATATCTCACAAAACTCTCGGTTCGGTTTTAAAACATTTAAATTTTAATCGAAAAAAAATATTCATAATATTTTTATGTAATAATAAGCATTTTTATCGTAAAACTGTTACCGAAACATTTGGGATGGTCCTCCAATAATATGGGTGTTTTGTCAAAGAGTGGAGCCCAGTGTCCCCTATCTTAGGTGGTGTGGTTTGGTGAAGGGTCACCATCCTTTCAATTCTGGGATTATTATTCGGTTTTATCTTAAACTGTTAACAGAAGCATTGCCCAGCCTCATACACTAACAAAAAGTAGCGTGATAAGAGTATGAAGGACAGTTTTATAAGTTGGAATACTATGATTACCATGGCTGTTGTTTTGGAAACCAAGCATATCCAAAAACTCTTGTGAAATATGACCATGTTGTTAAGTTTCGACCTATTTAGTTCATTCAAAAGTTGCAATCAATGAACCAAGTACTAACTCAATTCAAGTTTCGTTTCCCGTTTAATCGTGTCTTCTATCGTATCCATATTATGCAGTTAGAAGGATATTCAATTGCGCGCCGACAAGTTCTTCCACCTTCGATGATTACCAAATGTCACATTAACAAACAACACTAATATTTCATCTTATTATATTATCATGGGATATTATTTAAATATACGATATTGTCGTTGATTAACGCTCTCTTCATTAACATTTAATGTAAGTAGAAGACTTTTTTTTCTCTTATTTATAAACCAGCGTGTTATTGTTTTCTCTTTTAGAATTTAAAAAGAAAAATACATAATTTACTTTTATATTAATAAAATTATTTTTTTATGTGTTACTTATTTCATTTTTTATTCTAGTTGTGATTTTTTTTTCCTTTTACTGTGGTAACCAACAATAAAGCTGAACAGCAGGGGTGTAAAATTTCAACTTTGGTTTGGTCGTGTGGGACATGCGAAGCCCAGTGTGAATGGAAAGATAAAGTGTAGGCTCTTAGGCATCTACGCAATCAATTTTTAAGTGGGTTTTGTTAGTTGATTTTTTGTTGTGTTGCCATGATAAATCTTTAGACAATTTTGTTCTGTGATTTTTATTAAGAAATTCACTCTTTCAACGTTTTTTTATTTTCTGTTAATTGTTGTTTAAATAAAGTATTATGCCGATTTCCATATTATTTTGTCTAATAATACTAAAACAATTAAATTAATGCAAAAATTATTTTATTATTTTTTTCACGATAAATTTTAAAAATGTAGAAGTTCACAAAACTTAACAATAAATAATTAAAGTTAATAAATAATTGAAGTTGATGAAGTTTTTCTTTATCCTTAACCCTTAACTTCGGTGTTGAAATATTTAAAATTGATGAAAATTCAAACTATTAATTTAAAAAAAAAATTAAAAATAAGTTATAAAAAATTAATAGTATATAATGAAATAATTAAATTTATAAAAAATAAATAAAGTTATATAAAATGTTTAATTATATTTTACGTCCTTAATAAATTTTTATAATCCGATCAGTAGTCAACAAATTTAAAATTTTTTAATTGAATCGTACTTGTTTGAGTTAACTCAGTAGTGATGTAGTGGGTAAAGTTATTAACATGATCATTTTTTTGCCATTGCTAAGTTGTCAATTTTATTGCTTTTTAAATTTTATAAATTATAATCTTATAATTTTATCATTATATTGCCATATGAATATTTGTCATGTCTTTATATTATTATATCATTATATCTTCATATCGTCACATCATTATATCGTCATACTCTTATATCGTAATATTGTCATATTGTCACATCGTTATATTGTTACATTATCATATCGTTATATTGTCGTATTGTTATATCGTCATATTGTTATATCACCATATCATTATATTTTTGGCTAAATATGTTTTTTGACCTCTTAACTTTTAATAAATTTTGAAATTATTCCATTTTGAAACTTTTGACCCATTCGTCGTTCATCTTTCGAAATATGTGAATTTAGTAATTTTAATTAAATTTTGTTAGGTTTATTTGATGTTTCGTACACATTTCAGAATTATATTTGAGTTGTTTATATTGTTGACACATTTTTACTTTAATATTAAGTCAAATACTATTAGAAAACGCGCTTCAATTTTATCACAAAGTAAAAACATAATTAAATCTACATTAAATAATTGTTTTTCCGTTTTGATAGATAATCTTGAATTGATAATGTGTATTTGTAATACTCGATTTTCTTAATTAGGTTTGAGAATTCATGAGTTTGTACTGTTATGTTTTTGTCTCCATACTCTCCCTAAAACACATCCCTTTATCTATGCTATCATTTAAATTGTTAAAATAATTTTATATACTATTCATTTAGTATTTAGTTTCTTTATTTTCTCCTTTCTTTCGTCATACATTTTTTCTTCTTTTTTAATTATTTGTCGTACATTATATTTACAAAATTTACTCAAATTTTCAAATTATATTATCTCTTATCACGATGTTAATTATATGTTTTTCCTTTGTATAACAGTTAAGTTAAAGTCTATATTATTAATTTTAAATCACACATCCAATTATTTTAATATTTTAATTTATTTATAAGCCTAAGTAAAAAAGGGAAGCCCAACCCAAATAGTTTTGTCAGACGAAACATGCAACTATTTCTGGTTAAGATAACATTTAGATCTTCATAAAAGAGTTTTAATAGTGATGACTATCTCAATAATAGAACAGAGTAATACAAATATTCATAATATGGCTGGTTTTTCTGATTGGGATCCAAAATAAAAACAAAATAAAAATAGAAAATATCATAAGAACTACGTTTGAAATCACTTTGACAATGATTAATATTTTTTGAAAATTTAAAATTGACAGATAAAATTTTCTAATAATTGTTGTTCTTATCACTATTTAAACACTTTTTTTATATATAGAAATACCAAACCGTTAGAGTTGTCAAAATAGGTCGTCCGGTCCGGCCTATCATGGGTTGGTCATTTAGTGGGCTAACCCAACCTGACTCACTTATTAGTGAGTCGAAAAAATTTGAATTCGGTCTGACCCACCACGGGTTGGTTGGTTAAACGGGTTAGCTCACTAACCCACTTAATTAAAAAAATATACTTTTTTTTTCTTAAGTTGAAAATTATATTTCAGATTAAAATTTAAATAAACTTGAATACAGTCTCAATATAATATAGAATGATGTTAAACTCCAATACAAACCAAAAGAAATAAATAAAAATACAAATCACTATCTAAGATCAAAACATTATTGTGACTTATCCAACAATAATACCAGAAGAATGAAAAAAAAATCAAGTCAACAACGAGCGAGGGATGCAAATTTATCTGCTTATTGAGTCGCAGTTGATGTTGGTCCTTGAGTTGAGATGCAACGTCAATCTCCTTAGTATTTGTAGGTGAAGTTAGGTCTCTATTTGCCAACCCACCAATGTGTTTAGTTAAAAAACACTTCAACATAATGTGTGTCACCATGCGGGTTGGTGGGCCGGGTCAAAAATTGACCCGTACTGAAATCTGTAAAAGAATTTCAACCCAACCCGGTCCGAACCCGTAGTGGACTGGGTTGGGCCACGGGTTCTGATCTACTTTGACGGTTCTACATGCCGTTATTTTATTCTTAATTTTCATTAGTAAAATGATGTTGCATCCAATTTACTCGACAAAAAACTGTATGAGACTAATAAACCTAACTAGTGTACACATGAGTTGTTGCGCTTGTTTGTACGCATTTTTTAAATACGTGATATTATATTAGTAGGTGATGATAATTATAAAATAATATATAATATATAAAATATTATATTTATTAAAAATAAAGTGAAATATATAAGAAAAGATGAGAGAATAATTATTGATAAACAGAGAAAAAGAAAAGAATAGAGATAAATAATTTTATAAAAAAATTTATAAAAATAATAATTAATTTTAAAAATTTTAATAAATAATTAAATTTTAAAAAGTAAAATTGATATTTTGAAATATAATTTATATATCGGTATAGATTAAAATGATGCTGATTCCAAATTTCGCCAATGTATCAGTTGTTTCCAAGCCTAATCAAGTAATAAACAGTTAAAGAAATTCGTTAAAAGGTAAAAGAAAAATAATGACGAAAAACTAAAATATATTTCTTATGAATTTAGTTTTCATGTGGTAGTATCTTCATTTGTGTATAAAAGACCTTTTGATTAATCCATAAGAATGAAAAATAATTTAGTTAATTTAATTAGCAACAACAAATATGTGCACAACTAGTATTTTTTATTTATTTTTTAATTATTGTCTTATTATCTAACCCTTTTCACCTTACAACTTTTTACTTGAGTAATTAATTATGTGTGGCTGGCTAGTCATCTTTTAACAAATTAAGAGATAGAAAAATAATATATCTTGTTAATGTGGAGTATTTATTATTTATTGACTAGAAAGCTATAAAAAAAGTTATAATATTTGGTAAAGATCACTAGTATTTATGATTTCAAAGGGAAGTTATAAATAATTATAAAGTCTTGGAGGAATTAAGGATAGAAGGAAAGCCACCTATTCTAATAATTATACTCACATCAAGAAAGTGCTAGATACTACCCAAATAACAATAAAACATTTTTATTTGTAAGTAAACACTATTAAAAATATAAAATTTTCCTTTAATTGTCATATTTTTTTCACTTTTATATATTTTTTCTCAATAACTTTAGGTTTGTTTATTTGTTAACTACAGTCTCGCACCGACTAATGGTCAAATAGTAGTAATTATTTAAGGTCTATGCTAGAAATTGTTCTAGGCCCAAATACTGAAATTAAAGCCCAACTCAAAGAGTTCGGTCCACACCCAATTCAGCTTAGACGAACGTTGAGTGGATTCCTTATTAAGACAGCTTTGAGACGTTAATCACCTATCAGAGGATTTTGAATTTGAAAAACTCCCGCTCCAGTCTCCATATATATGCCACCTCTGTTTCTTTGCGAAAAGAGCCGTTAGCAGAACACAAAGAGCATATAGAAGGAGAAGAAGAAACGAGAGAGAGAGAAATGGCGACCAACATTGGAATTATGGATGCGGCTTACTTCGTTGGCAGATCTGAGATTCTTGCTTGGATCAACTCGACTCTGCAACTCAGTCTCTCCAAAGTCGAAGAGGTTCTGATCCAATTCTTTTTATACTTTGTTTAGGTTTTCTTCCACAGTTTCTTACTCTGTCTATTTCGTTGGATCGTAAAATTTTCAGGCATGTTCCGGCGCGGTTCACTGCCAGCTTCTCGATGCGGCTCATCCAGGGATCGTGCCGATGCACAAAGTCAATTTCGATGCCAAGAACGAGTACGAGATGATTCAGAACTACAAGGTCCTTCAAGATGTCTTCAACAAACTCAAAATCACCAAGGTAACAACACTCTTCCTTCCTCCTCTTTCAATCTGGTCTCTGTTTTTGCTTTATTTTTTTGGACAATCTTTAATTCGGTCACTGAATTGCTTGCTCATTGTGTCTGTCAGCACATCGAAGTCAGCAAGCTTGTGAAGGGAAGACCACTGGATAACCTCGAGTTCATGCAGTGGATGAAAAGATACTGCGATTCTGTCAATTCCGGACAGATCAAGTACTACAATCTTTATTTGATTCTCTTGCGTATATATTTGTTTTTGGATTCATAATTAGGGTTTAGGATTGAAATTCAAACCTGACCAGGCGGAGAGAATATTGCGAACTTTGGATTCTGTATTGCAATGTTTTTGGTATTGGGGATATAAATAAATTATTTAAATTTAAAATTAAAAACACTATTTGCTGTTTGTAGTTACAATGCTTCGGAGAGGAGAGAGGTTTGCCGAGGAGGAAGAGAAACGAGTAAGAAATCTGCAAACTCCCATGCCTCTACCAAGGGTTCTACTTCGCAGAGACCTCAGTCTTCCCATGGTTCTCGAAGAACCGAGGTTTCCAATGCAAACCCTACAAATCAGGCTGTTAAGGTCGCGAGAGCACCTAGTGCAGGTGGCCCTGCCTATGAGGAAAAGGTTTGTCTGTTTTCACATAAAAATAAATTATCAAACGAACGATGCAAATACATGTCTTTAACTTTCAAGTTGATGCAGTTAACGGAGTTGAAGTTGTCCATCGATAGTCTTGAGAAAGAACGGGACTTCTACTTTGCAAAACTGAGAGATATTGAGATACTGTGCCAGACTCCTGAGATAGAACACTCACCGGTACCGTGTTTCATTGTTTTTAGTTATTGACTGGTGAAATCGAATAAATGGTGTTGCTATTAGGTAATGATCATGTGTGCTCTGATTGTTGTTTATGGTGATTCAGATCGTTGGGGCGATTCAGAAGATATTATATGCTGCAGATGATGATGGAACGGCTGTGGCTGAAGCTCAAGCCATGCTTTCTGTTGGTGATAAGGAATTGAGCCCAATCGCTGAGGTTTCGGAGGAGAAAGGCAGTTCAGAAACTCACAAGAGAAAGAATATTGCCAATATTGATTTTGATGCTGCTGGCATCGCAACCTTGTCGCCCAGACAGAGGCTTTCTGATATTTCGGATGTTCACTGTAGTGGGTCACCTCTTATGACTTGTTAAGGAAGGAGGGATGCGTCCTTTAGTTGTTAATCTCAATTAGCAACTTGTTCACCTGTTTTGGTTGTTTCATGTGTGAAATTGACAGGGATATTATAATGATTAGAGGTTCTAGGATAGCTCTGTTATCAAGTTATGAACCTAGAAAAATATAGCCAGATATATTTTTCCTTGTAGATTTTGCTGTTGTCATCAACAAATTGTTGTTTCTGATCCTAGTCAAGTAATTTTTGGCTTGTTTCCCCTATTCCATTTTCAGCTTTTCTTTTTCATTTTGTGACGATCGAATACCATTTTCATATCGGGTCAAATTACATTTGTAATCAATTCCTGAAGTGTAGATACGCTATCAATAATCACCTCTCTAAACAAAAAAAAAAAAATTTATTCACGCCACCTTCCAAAAGTGTAATTGTTAATTGGTTAATTCAATTATCGGATGTGGGGTGCATAGTTATTTAGGCTCTTTTACTCCGCATTCGTTGTCCGTATTTTTTGATAGTCTTGATTTGGCTTCCTCCTCTTAAAAGCCCAAATTCAATTATAAATCACCCAAGAGGTAGTGATCTATAGTTTTTATTTTAATTGGTTAACATGAATGAAGAATCCAAGGTTAGTGTAAGTCCAGAAAATATTTTTTTTACGCATTTTTCAGTTCTAATGTTAAATGAATGAATCTGTATGAATTCTTCTGTCAGAATGAGACTGTGAACGCAGAAAATTGCATGGAGAAAAAGGTGGCATGTGTGGATTATCGATCTTCAGCAGGGCAAGGTCAAGAAATTAGGAAGGTTGATGTAATTCACGAGCTCCATACAACGAACAACACCACTGGTGGAATACTTGCTGGTGCTACTGCTGCTGTTACATCCACCCTACAGTCTGCCAAGGATGCCATGGCAAAAAAATAATGTTATCAATTTGTTTAGCCAAGGAAATAGGTTTGGCAATGTGTAAATTTATTCTTTTATTGCTATTGCTAACTTGTCCTTTAGTCACGAAGCAGACATGGACAAAGTAGTGCCAATGATGTATTCAGTATTGTATCAGAATTAATCCTACTGTAACTATTGTAAGGCTAATTAGCCAAAGCCGCTATATCATTTTTCAGTATTTTCACCGTAAAAGAATTCACATCAACAAAAACATGTTTTTTTAGAAAATCAAGGTTTGTTGCTTTTGCATGAATCCTTGCTTTGGTTTGACGCTGATGTAACTTCTGTAGTGTGTGTCATCCGAATCTCACTTCTGGATGGGACTACAAAATTCATATCACAAGATCATAACAAGTCGCTTTTTATTTTACCCATGGTTTCAAATGGCATGCCCATCATTCACTTTATTCTTGCAGCTATGAATCCTATTCCCTCTTTCTACTAGTGCAGTATTGATTCCTGGTGCTATTTTCTGGTCACATGGTTATAAAATATACGAGCAACAGAGTCATTTTTAAGTTTCCTTTGCTTGTAAAAAAAGTACATCTTTTTGAGGTAGCACCTTCCTCTTCTTTCATCACAGTTTGCAAGAGAAAAAAAAAAAAAAAAAAA
>Ga0214545_1000196_pt1 | contig 79544 bp, 38 predicted proteins | sample CNSS4metaG_FD_160064 | JGI IMG/M metagenome (GOLD analysis project Ga0214545, IMG submission 160064) | Root nodule microbial communities from cowpea collected in UCLA plant growth center, Los Angeles, California, USA - CNSS4 | ecosystem: Host-associated > Plants > Roots > Nodule | place: USA...
ACATAGAAAGCATCGGAAGTGGAAAAAAAGAAAAACAAGATAAACCACTAACTACGGAAGTGGAAAAAATTTACTCACCACACTACTTACCAAACAAATACTCGACTTCCGGGCGAAATATTCACTTTAAAACCGGAAGTCCACTTCCGTAACACTATAAACATTTACTTCACCGGAAGTCCACTTCCGATTTATTCATACACTTTCGGAAGTCGACTTCCATAGAAGGAAAAAAATTATTAAATTTTACTTGCCTCCGGAAGTCGACTTCCGTTTTACATATACACTTCCGGAAGTCGACTTCCGTATATGGAAAAAATAACTTAAGTTCTACATGACACTTCCATAAATAAAAATGACTTCATGAAATATTAAAAATGCACCAACATTTATCTCACACATAAACTTATCAAATATAAATTTCTATTCTAAATAGGCGTACCTCTTTTTCTGAGAAGAAATGAAGCAAATGGAATTTCACACCTCAACCACGAAATTTTTTGCACTGAAAGTGAAAGTAAATGTAAGTGAAACTGAAAGTGAAACTGAAGAGGGGTGCAGGGTATATAAACGACTGGCCGGTAATTAATTCAGGCAGCCAACTAACTCTGCCATTCATAATTGCGTCTACCTAATTAAACTTTTTTTATTTATTTAATTTTCCAAGGGCATAAATGGAAGAGCATGAATATTTGGAGGTGCAGAAGAAATATTGGGGGTGCAGGAAGAAACCCCCATGCTACGTTGTAGTGTTCAAGCAAAAAAGAAAAAAATGATATCTTTTATAGTTTGTTTATTTATGGATTAGGCATTTCCATATCTTATTTTCTGAAGGTGGGCTTCATTTAGTGCTTGAACTAAGGCCTTTTCTTCCTCATCCTATAATTTTTAATTGCTGTTCCATAACTTTTAAAATAATCATTTTGTTTTTTTTAAGTGACTTTTAAATTATTTATTTTAGAAATTTTTGGGAACAAGTTTTCCAGGATTTTACATGACTTTTGGAACATAACTTTTGAAATTAGTTTTTTATAACATGAAATAAGTTTTCTAGAACAGAATTTCCAACTGTCTTAAATGAGTTTTCTAAAATGAAACTTACAGAACAAGTTTTTCAAACACAAAATTTGTTCTAAAATGATTTTTTCCTAATAGAATTTACCCAACAAGCTTTCTAAAGCATGAATGATATATTCTAGAATAAGTTTTCTAGAACAAGCTTTTTTGCATTACAAGCTCACTTTTCTTTTTTTTCTCGCTCTCAGAAAATGCAAGGAGAACGAAGTACAGTAACAGTGATGATGGCATGGTTGAGTAAGAGAAGTATTTTAGTTTTCTTAATCTTTTTTATATTAGGATGGAGGTGCAATCAGTAATAATGCGACGAAAGAAAAGCAGGCCTTGAATTAATTTGTGAGAAAAAGTGCTTCAATAGTTTTAAACTTGATTGTTTAGATAATAAAATGCTAGCTTAAATAAAAGATAAATATAGGTTAATAAAGTTTTTTTTATAAACTTTGACAAACTATTTATTTAGGTAAAAAAGTACTACTTTAATATTTTATTTTGGTTAAGAAATAAAAAAATCTATTTTAATTCTATTTATAAAAAATTTGTGAACTTTGTCCAAAACAATTTTATCAAAAAAGATAAATTTTCTAAATAAAATAAATAAAGCTTGACCAGAGTTAATTGCAACCTCCATCCATTTGAAGTATTTATTTTTCACAATTTCTTTTCTATTTAAAATACTTTTCTCTTTGTAAAGATAAAAAAATCAAATACTTTTTAATTAGGGTTAAATGTATTTTTCTTTTAATTCTACGGAATAGTTTCTTTAATTTTTTTTTCTAAAATTTATTTATTTTTATTTTATAAAATAAGTAAAAATTAATTCTTTGTTTTTTCATTCTTCCACAATTTAAAATTTTTCCAATCCACTATATTCATTTCAACACAAACGTAACGTTTACTTTAGAGATCAAAAAACTTCGTTGGAAGTTATGTGTCGGCACGACTCAACATATATTTACATATGTAAGTAATTGTTTGGTTTTATGATAAGGACAAAAGTACTTATTTTATTATTAGTGATGGAAATAAATGAAATTATTTTATAAATACAACTAAAATTACTACTTTGTAGGAAAAAAAACATATTTTATTAAAAAAAATATTATAGAAGTTCAAAAGAAAAAAAACATTTTCACCTTTAAAATTTGTATAAAGTAAACAAATAAATATCTTTATGTAAATAATTTAAAACCTAAAAACCAGGATAAACTATTATTATTAGTGAAAAACACGTGTGTTAACCTTTTTTTATGATAATAAAAAATAATAAAATTATTGTTATTATTATAATTATAAATTAAAATCTAAATATTTTTTATAATTTTATTGTAAACAGTAATAATTTATTTTATAAATATTTTTTAATTAAAAAGGGTTTCTTTAAAGGCAGTCAAATAAAAAATAAATAAATTTTAAAAAAAGTCACTTAAACAGTAAATTTGGTAAAATAATTATTTTTTTATAAATATAATTTTAATAAATAAATAAATAAATGTGACATATAAAAGACAAATCCCATTTATAGATTATTAAAAATCTTTTAAATGCATAGTCCACTTTCTAACATGCAACTTTAAGTTTAAGATACACTTTTTAAGGGAAATATTTTAATAATTTAAAAAAATTAAAGTACATGATACTTGTATTTGTAAATAAATTCTGTTTATTTTTCAAATATTGTTTGAAAAGAGTATTTAAAATATTTTATATTTCAATCAATTGAATTTTTCTTTTAAAATAAAACTTTATTCTAAAAATATGGATGTTTAAAACTAAAATTTATAAAAGATATTAATCAAATTTAAATATTCAAATTTTATTTAACAATTTAATTTGTTAAATATAGTGAAAACCTATATATAAAATTAATCTCCCTTTATGTAGAAAATATAGGATACTATGTTTATAATAGAAGAAATATGGCTTAAAATACAAATAAGGAATAATAATAAAATAACTAAAGATAAAAGATAAAGATAGGATATCTATCTAAGATACATAATAATTTAATATATTTAACATTCCTCCTCAAGCTAGTGAATTCAAATCTAATGTATCAAATTTGTTACAAATATAATCAATTTTCGACTCCCATCAAGACTTAGTGAAAATATCTGGTAACTGATCACTTGAGTTAATGAACTCAATCTTGATGTCTCCAGATACAATCTTCTCTCGAATGAAAGGACCATCAATCTCAAAGTGTTTAGTCCTCTCATGAAAGACATGATTAAAACTAATGTAAAGAGCAATCCGATTGTCACATATAAGTGTCATTTAAGTGACATCTCCAAATTGTAACTCTCTAAGTAATTGCTTAAGTCAAACAAGCTCACATGTGGCTGAGACCATAACTCTATATTCTTCTTCGACACTAGATCTTGCCACAACACTCTATTTCTTGTTTTTCCAAGATATCAAGTTACTACTAAAGGAGACACAATATTCAAATATAGACCCTATATCAGAAGGAGATCTTGTACAATCAACATCTGAATAACAAACCACCCTTGTATGGTTATTGGAACCATAAAATAACCCTTTTCTAGGAGATCCTTTAATGTACTTTGATATATGGATGATTGCATTCCAATGATCTTCATAGAGAGAATTAAGAAATTGGCTTACCACACTAATTGCAAAGGAAATGATAAGGCAAGTAATCGTAAGATAATTCAATTTTCCACCTAGTCTTCTATACTGCTCGAGGTTTGACATAGGCTCCCCTTGATTTGGTAGAAATTTAGTATTAGGATCCATGAGTATGTCAACAAAATTTGAATTCATCAACCCAGTTTTCTCGAAAATATCAAATGCATACTTCATTTGAGATATAACAATATCATCGTTGGATTGTGCCACCTCAATTCCCAAGAAATATTTGAGTTTACCAAGATCTTTGGTTTGAAAATAGTTGCAAGGATGATGTTTCATTTGAGAGATGTCATGGTTATCACGACCTGTAAGAACAATGTTATCAACCTATACTATCATATAGACACATCCAGTACTCGAGTGACAATAAAAGACTGAATGGTTTGCCTCACGTCGAGTCATACCAAATTGTTGAACAATGTTACTAAATTTTCCAAAATAGACCCGTATAAGGATTTGCGAAGACGACATACCAACCCAAAAGACTTTCCCTGAGCAACAAGCCCTAAAGGTTGCTCTGTATAAATCTCTTCTTGCAAATCTTCGTTGATGAATGCATTTTTGACATCCAGTTGTTAAAGAGGTCATTGTTGAAGAGTCACTATGGCTATAAATAAATGAACAACAATAATCTTTTCCACTAGAGAAAAAGTATCATTACAATCCAACCCAAAAATTTTGTATGTAACAAGATGGGCTTTGAGGCGATCAATAGTACCATTTGGACCAACTTCGATAGAAAAAATTAGAGCTATCAAAATGGGTAACCCGGCCCGACCCGACTCAACCCACCACGGGTTGATGATTTAGTGAGCCAACCTAACCCGACTCACTTTTTAGCGAACCAAAAAATTCGAATCCGGCTCGACCCGACCTACCACGGGTTGGCTCACATATTCACTTAATTAAAAAAATATATTTTTTTTATTTTTCAATCAAAACTAAATTATAATTCTAATTAAAATCTAAATAAACTTTAATACAATCCAAATACAAACCAAAATAAAAAAATACAAATCATTTATGTGTTGGCTAAAAAAAACAATCTGACATGACTCAAATGTAAACCCCAACTTAATAAAAAATACTTGTGTGACCTTTTTATCTGTAGGTTGGTGATCCAACCCGGCTCATCACATGTTCAACCCAGATGAGTCGGGTTCTAGATGAGCAGGGTAAAAAATTAACCCGTATTGAAATTTGTAAAAAAATTTCAACCCAACTCGGTTCGAACCCGTGGTGAGCCGGGTTGGCTCGCGGGTCCCAACCCATTTTGACAGCTCTAGAAAAATCCATTTGCAACCAATAACAAATTTTCCAAACGGTATTGGGACAAGCTCCCAAGTTCTACTATTATGAAGAACACTTAGTTCATCTAACATGGCTAGACTCCAACCAGGATACACTAAAGCATCATCGACAGATTTTGGAATGGTCACAAAAGAAATAGATTAAAGACAACTATAAAAAGGTGAAGATAATATATGATAACTTCAAGCAATATAATATGGAGAGGGATGACGGATAGAACATATACCTTTTTCGGAGGAAAAGTGGAAGGTTAGACTCAGTTGTCGAAGCCAGAAGAGACAAAGTAGTTGGTACTTCAATTGAGTCACTTGGTGGTTGTTGAGAAGTATCTAGTGGACTTGACACAATTGAAGAGCACAAATAACAAGAATATTGATTGCATTAGAGGAATATTAATTGTATTAGAGGGAGACACACTAGAATATCCTTTAAAGTAAAAATAAGATTCATTGAATGTGACATTTGTGGACACAAAATAGTGTTCAAGAGAAGGAGAAGAGTAATTGTATTCTTTTTGTGATCAAGTGTTAGTGGAAACTCTCACAATTCATAAGGACTTGCGTAACACAGGATAACCTTTGCAATTCATAACTCAATTAGATAACAAAGTCATAGAAACATAAAGAAACTCTTTATCTTATTTTATCAAAGAGTTGGTGTGCAACAAAAAATTGTCATAAAGTATATATAATTGTTAGAGGTGTAAAACTGGGTTCGACTTGACGGGCTAGCCCGCCAACCCAACTCAAAAATGGCGGGACATGTTAGACGATCCAACCCGCAAACCCATTACAACCCGGTCCGTCGTAGCTAGCCACACGACGATGTCAACACCCAATTTCGTTTGGGTGAATAAATTTATTTTTTGAAAAAAAATAAAAAAAAGTGTTTTATAGTTAATGGTAAATAAAAAAATGGTGAAATAAAATTTATTCAAAGAGTTTCAAACTTTTAGCAAAATAAAGAAAAAAAAAGAGTTGAAAAAAAAGACAAAAAAGAAGAAGGAAGAGCCCAATATGTTTTTAATTATCGCACTCATTCTCATGAGCCCAACAACCCAACATAGTTTCTACCCTTTGTTCCTGATAGAGAAAATAATGATATAATTCTAAGAATTAGAAGCAATATCTCTTCTAATAATTAGAATCAATAATACTTATGATGATTAATATTGTGCTCTGATTTGTTGCGATTTGATTTTCGTAATGTATTGCTATCATGACTAATTTTTTCCTTATATTGTTCATTAATTTAAGGCTGAGATTGCATTGATATTGCAATATGTGAATATAAATATGCAGTCTGTCATATGATCGAAAAAAAGAAGAAAATATTCTCTACATTTTCTCCTTCTTTCTCATTACCACCCACTCAAACACATCTCACTTTTATCTCTCTTGGAAAAGAAACAAAAATCTTAGAAAATGAGGCATGAAAAAAAGAAGAAGAGAAAAGGTAGCTGTAATATATCAAATGAGAGGTGTGATTGATATAGAATAAGAGATATTGAAAAAAAATTAAAGATGCATCACTATCAATTTCTTTTTCTTTTGATTTATTTTTTCCAATTTTCATTATTTTTTTAATCATAAAAATAATTTTTTCCATTTCTTTAGTGTCTGTCCAACCGCTCGCATCGCGTGACAACAATTTTAAAATATAACTAAAATAAAAAAAAGGTTTTCAAAAATATCAAAAAATTAAAATCATTTTCCAAATAGTTTTTCGAATAGTTTTTTCTAAAAGAACTACATAGCCCTAATTCTCCATTGTAAATGGAGATACGTAGGAGCGATGATTAATCCTTGTCGAGCCCAAAAAACCAAAAACAATATTTTTTTTTCCATTTGTACATCCTTTTATTACTATTTTTCGGAAAAATAAATATTTTGAAAACCACATCCCTTTGTATGTTTAATTGAATGTACCGTCTTAGGATGAATGTTATGGGGTGTTAATACATTCTCCATGCGTAACTGACTCCCAGACTCAAAATCTGGTTTTTTGCCGACCTTGTCTTACTTTTTTGGTTTTTCTATAATTTTCCAAAATAAACTATGGTGACAACTCCAAACTCTTTTTGTTCTAAATTTTATTTTTGGTTCATCGTCCTATCATGATTTTGGTTGCAACAGAGGACTTTAGAGGGCAGGTTTGTATAGGGCAACCCATAACCCATAACCCATTTGTAGATAAATTAGCATCTAGTGCTTTTGCGAGAAAGGCATTTTCATTTTCATTTTTCTCTTTGCACCACTCACAACACAGAAATTGGAGAGACGTACACACTGCCACGCACAACCGAAGAGACTCATCAATGGCTACCTCACCAACTACAACATACGTCAGAAAAGGATAAAAGGGAGATCAACTCAGTTTTGGAATATGGAAGAACGGTGAGGTTGACACTGACAGCTTGGATTGGATGAGGGACAACAAAGGTGACATTGGTGTTGGGTATTCGAGCATCTTGTGTGAAGGAGGAAGAATGGAGGCACTGCCTCCCTTGTGCGTGTTAGGGAAGAAGAAGAAGATGGAGTGAGGGACCCGAAAAGCGATGACACTGGTGACAATTGTTGCTTCCGTGTTAATGATGGTTCCGACGACGACTTGGCTGGATGATAGAGATGAAGGTGTGTAAAAGGGCCTGTAGCTTCATTTGCTCTAATTTCTGGATCAAGAATTTTTTTTTTTTTAGTGATGTTGCAAATTGGGAATTTTTGGGTTTTATAACTTTGTGAATTAGGATTTGTGGTGTGATAACTTTGTCTATTCCTTTCATGGATTTTTGAGTGTGGATTGAGGATTTTACTTTCATGGATGTCACAAAGGTAACTCCACCATTAACGATTAATGTCATCTTCATTGTGTGTAAAACATTAAGCAAGGAGGGAGGAGGCGGGCCAACTCGCCCTTTGGCTGGACGGGTTCAAGATCCCAACCCATTTGTAGACGTCGGGCTGGCTCGACCTAACCCGAGTTAGGCGGGCCAGAAACGGGTTAAGCCTAAACGGTTTGGGTTGACCTGTTTTGACATCCCTTACAATTGTCAAGACTAGATTTCATTCATTTCATTCTCATAAATTCACAAACATATCAATTCCATATTCAAGTAAAAATCAACTCACCAATATACTTAAATCCTATCCTGATTGACTTTGAGCCTATGATAACTCATTAAGCTACAATTCCTTGAATCATAAACAAGCAACCATGCATTAAGTTCAAGAGTCTTAAGATTACTAATGAATCATGTTATATCCCTAGATACAAACTCCATTAGGTACTCAATTTCAGTTCTAGGTTCAAAAGATATTTTTCAACACCTCAAGAACCAACAATCAGGCCATGGATGGTCAAGCCACAAAACAAGAATTAAGCATAAAAGTCAAGTACTAACATTGAAATGGAAATGTATATGTATTAACATCACAAAAATACACAAGATTTAGTTTATTACATTTAATCTTAACAAACAGGGTTATCTTTGTATAATGAAGAATCTAAAGTTTACAAATTGAACAAATAAGGAAGAAATTGAAACCAAAGAGAGATGCACACCTTTCCCAAGGTTCTTCGCATTTCCATCTCCAATTCATGACTCATCTTCCTCCTCAACTCAAAAGGGGCTAAATCACCATTGATGAATATTGAAGCCCAAGGAGGAGAAAATGAGAGCTTCTTAGCACCCCAAACAACCTCCAAGGGCCTCTTCTAGTCGCTCTAGGTGAAAAATGAAGTGTGGGAGGAGAGAATCCCCCAAACTCTTGCAGAAGACATGAATAAAACAAGCACCAGACAACTAAAATACAAAACAATACAAAACACACCAAACTTGAGGATAAAACAAGATAAAAGTTGGGTAAAATTTGATTTATTCATGACAATAGACACAAAAAAAGCTAAAATGGACGTTATCATCGAGTAAATCCTAAAAGAACACATTTGTGTGATCTAGGAGATAACTTATCAAGAGCAAGACTAAAATTATGAACAAAACATGTAAACCTAAAAACTTTAAGAGTTAATGGATTTAAAGATTCATGAGGAAATAAAACAGAATGAGGAACTTTGTTATCTAAAATCGAAAACGGCATGCGACTAACAAGATAACATCTAGTAAGAATAACATCATCCAAAAATATTGAGGAACCCTACCATAAATTAAAAAGGTGTGAATTGTTTCAATATGATGTTTATTCTTGTGCTCAACCACCCTATTTTGTTGAAGTATATAAGCACATGAAGTTTGATGAAGAATGTCATGAGAAGTCATAAAATGTTTAAAAGAATGAGAAAGGAATTCAAAACCATTATCATTTCGCAAAGTTCAAATAAAATCCCAAATTGAGTTTTTATTTCATTATAAGAGGTTAGATATATAGAAAATAATTTAGAACAATCGTTCATTAAAATTAATCAAGTGCATCTTGAATAATCATCAATAAGAGTAACAAAATACTAAAATCTTAAATTAGACTTAACACAACTAGGTCCCCAAATGTCAGAGTGAACTAATTCAAAAAGGTGACGAAGCACGTTGTGAGACACTATGAGCAAATGAACTATAATTACGTTTTCCTACTTGACATGACTCACACAACAAACTAGATAAATTGGACAAACTAGGAATATGTTGTTGTAATTTAGCAAGACTAGGATGACCTAACTAAGCATGAAGAAGAAATGAAGATTCGATAATCGTGCCAACATATGTAGAAGGGCAGTGATAATAAAGACCATGAGACTCACATTCGATGTCGATCACCTGTCTCGAACTCCAGTCTTGTAAACAAAAAAATATTTGGTAAAAGAAATAATACAATCAAGAGAAGAAGAAGAAGAAGATGGAGTCAAACCAACAAAAGATGTACTTGTGCGTGCTACAAATACAGGGGAACTAGAAGGTTGTAGATCCTTATACCATTTGAGAAATTTACTAAAAATAATAAAGTCATCGGTGATATTAAATGAAGGAGGATTCGTAGTACGTGAATGTGAGGGAGGACTAGTCTGAACAACAATGACATATAGAGGAAGATGACCATGTAATGCATAACACTTGTCAATCTTGTGTCCTAGCTTGCCACAATGGTCGCAGTTGTGATGTCCTTTCCCGGCTTACGAGAGTGATTAAGATCATCACGAGATTCCAATGCAAAGGAATCATCAACAGAAATAGGTTTATTATTGATGGGTTTACTTGGTACACACAAAAGAGTGGAACAAGTAGAAGTCAAAGTGGGTGATAAGGGTCAAGAATAAGTCAATTTTTCATTTAAAATTGACACTTATCATGTATCAAATGGTGATATTTATGTATAAAATCAACCTCTTTAGCTTAAGATACAAGAATGAGATGTTGAGAAATAGAGTTTCATAAATTATAATGATATTTTGCTGTTTTGCAGTAAAAATAAAAGAAGATATCAAGTATGTCGTTGAGCCACAATACTGGAGTTAAGCCATGGAAGTAGAAAAGGCAGAGCAACATATTTGGACTTTCTAGTTGAGCACAAGAAACGCAGTTGAGCCTTGTGAGGAAACCCTCTTTGCAAGGAAACCTGGAGCCCAAATCCATGAGGCTCAACAGCCAAGAAAACCCTTCCAAGAAGAAAAGGTCATGTGCTAAGCACTAGGACAAGGGGATAAGCTGGGAAGGAAACCCACTTGTGAAGTAACCCTTGTGGTTGAACACCAAAAGTTGGGCTGAGTACTGTCCAAAATTTCGTATACATAAAGGGCTTGGATCTTCATTTCAGGCAGGAGTGATGAATTCTTTTCAAAAGAGCCTTATGTTTTAGATACCATGTTAAATATAGTGAAAAAACTATGTTTGAGATTAACCTCCCTTATATAGAAAATACACATAGGGCATTGTATTTATAATAGAGAAATATAGGCCAAATCCAAAATACAAATAAGAAATAATAACAAAAGTAACTAAAGATAAAAGATAAAGATAATATATCTATATAAGATATCTAATAATCTAATATATCTAACATTGTTTTAACATTTTTGTGTGTATGATGTGTATAAAGAAAGATCGACTAGTTGTAAAATTTTAATTAATTTTAAATTATAATGTTTTAGTTATTTAAAATGTATTTTTAAAATTTATAAATTTCATTATTTTAATTTTCTCATCCAAATAACTTTTTTTATTTAAACAAATTTTCAAATTCACCAAATAAATTAATTATTCTATTGATTTATTTTATGCAACCACATTATTAAATTATTTTTCAGTGTGTTTTCGAATAAAAATAAACTCTGATAAAAAATCCTAATTTCTTAAAAAAAAAATCAAAACTTATTTTTTTTGTATTTATAAAAGATAAAGTGCATGTTTGATTTCATTTTGAAAACACCTAAAATCAATTCATGTTAATAAATTGTTTGGAAGCATCTAAAATCAATTGTAGATGAAAAATTTACATCAAGAGAAACAGCTCTTTCTAACTTTTCCATCAACTAAAATTGATTTTCTCAAATATAATCAATTTTCTCAAAGAATTTCCAAACACAGACATCAAAGACTCTTAAGTAGAACACGTTTTCTTTTTCAGTGCTATATAATTGAGACAAATATGATAAAGAAACATTTATTTGAGTTGGTTGTCGTTGAATCTTTTATTTTAGGATTAAATTTTGAGAAGAAATTTGTTATTTAGAAGAAAAAAAAGGTAGATTCCATCACTGATTGACATAACGGGGAAAATAATCACTACTTTAAAACTATAATAAAATGAATATAATTTCTTTCACAAGAGACAATGAATATCAATCACTTCATAGTTAATAAATATTAAAAGATTTAGGCTTTATTTGTTTACATAAATTTAAATTGTTCTGATGGTTCATTTCCACAATTATTGTGTTCACATCTCAATTTATTGTACTTAAAGTTTTCCCATTTTCTTTTATGAATTGTGTACTCGGGTAGGGCTATAGTTCGGTGTCTTGATTAACTCAAAGCTATTATAATGACCACAAAAATTATGTAATAATTAATGTTACTGTATAAAATTTATTAACTTATGAAATGTTATATATATATATATATATAATTGCTGGTTGAATATATTTTTAGTTTTTAATTTATTTATGTTTAAAATTTTGATATATTTAAATTTTAAATTTTAAAAATAAATAGATATAATTATTTTAATTTAATTATATTAAATTTTTTATATATATGAAATGTTTCTTTAGTTGACATCGAAGCGAAAACATATATAAAAGAACTTAAATATTAGTATAATATATTTGATACGTAAAAAGAATTAATGTAATCAGACTAAAAATTTTTATTCATTTTTAAAATTTAAAAACTAAAATATATCTAAATTTTTAATATAGGCGAATTTCAATTTCATATCAAAATTTACATACTAGAAATATATTTAACGTTTTTAAATTTTAGAAAAATAACTCATATCTCCAAATATAATTGTATGTGTATTTTGTAGTAATTAAATTTCAGATACATCTTTAGATTTCCTTTATGAATATGAAATATATTAAACAAAAATCATTAATAATAGGGACCCTTAAATTGTATTTTATTAAATAATGAGATATGTGATATGAATTGGAAAAGATAATACCTTCAACTTGTTTTTGTTTATTGTCACTTCGCAAATTCAATTCATTCGATATCTAAATGATAAAAAGAACATGCAAAAATGTGAACAAATATAATTATATAAAATATTAAATTTATTAACAAAAAATTGCACAAAATTCTGGAGGTACAAAATTATGATGACATAAAATAGAAATGTATAGATTTGTTCGTATTTAATTTGATTAAAAAATGTCTTTAATGCAGTGGATAAAAAATCAATAATGACACTTAATTTTTTGATGGAGATGTAAAGTTATCATGTAGCTTCACAGTGCTCTTCTGTGCAGACTAATTTTAGAGCCAGTGATGTACTTTTTCAGCTGTTAAAGTTGAATTTAATCAAATCTCAACGTTGTATGCAATTACAGGTAGATCCGAAGAGAAAATATTGAAAATATTTTCAAGTGGCTGTGGGATATTTTGCTTTTTTTAATTACACCGCTATTTATAAGATGACAAAAAATAATTTTGACGGTAAAAATTTACGGATAAAATTTACGATAAATAATTTATATTCATAAATATTTATTATTCGTAGATAATAAATATTTTAATACTTATTTACAAATAAGATGTCGACATCATAATATTTGTATTTACATGTATTTGTTATTCGAAAAAAATTAAAATTAAAATTTAAAAATTTACATTTTATTAATATAAATTTAACAAAATTTAAAATTTAATTTATTTTTTATTAAATTAAATTTAATTTGTTAAATATTAATTAATATTTATTTTTTGTAATTTTATTTAATTTGTATTTTAAAAATTAAAAAAATATTTCTTTTTAAATATCCGGGAGTATTTGAGGTACTCGCGAATCTTAAAAAATATGTAAATATTTTTCAAATAAATACCCAACAAGTAATGAGGTAGGTAAATGAATTATTTGTTGGAATAAGATTTTAGATAGACATTATCCGTGTCCGACTTGACCCATTATCATCTTTATCTATACACCACATTTTGTGATCTTAATACAAAAATAAAAGTTTGGTATGGGTTTTTTTGGTCCATTTGAAGTAGTGGTGAGGGTGGACGTATTACCTTATAATCTATATTTCATATTTTGGTGTTCAAGCAGTTTCATGGAAATTCATCTCACTCATATTGTAGTTATTGAGAATGAATATAAAAAAGTCACGTATCACATTAGTTGTGGACTGAAATGTGATATATTTTCTACATCAATTTTGATCAACAAAGTTATGTAGGAAGTGTCCCTATATATATATATATATATATCAATTAACAATTATTGTAAAAACTCTCTTACTTTCTATTGTGAATTATATTTAAAATATCATATTTTAATAAGTTTACATAGTTAAACATTATTTTAGAAATAACTAAATATCCAATTATTTAAGTTATTTTTAAAGCTCAAAATAACTAGAGGAAATAACACTTCTATAGAACATTAATACCTCATTAGTTGGTTGTATAAGACTATATCTTCATTTAGTTAATATATCCTTATCATAACTTCGTTTTTGTTTAAAAATGGTGATTTAGAATGATCATAACTCAAGGTTCCTTGCGGATGAAACATCCTATAAGGTTAAAAGGTTTTAAAAAAAAGGTTACTTTAAAGTTGTGATTGTAAAACCCTTTAAAGTATTGACAAGATATAGCTTTCAGTGGCTGAAAATGAAACATTATAAAAGCTTGTAGTACTGTTTTCATCCCATTTGTTTATTTTCTTCTTAAATTTCTACATGTTGATTTTTATCACATAGGTCGTAATCATACATTGCATATTAAAATATTTCTTTATACGTCACTAACATCTCAATCGAAAAATGTTTGAGTTTGTTGGAACATATTCACACAAAAAATTAACAATCTTGTCCATCTGTTTCCCCAGATGTTTCTCCACTTGTTCTTATTTAGTCTATCCTCAAAATAATTTCACATATTTTAATATAAAATATACAATTAGGAATAATTTAGTCATATATACTCGGATTCCTTATACCTAAATAATATTTGAATTGAACTCTATTATTAAAATTATTAAAATGATTTTCATTCATATAACACATTTTGAGTGGCGGATGTTTTGAGGGATAGGGAGAGGCATGACCCCACCAATATTTTATAATTTTTTTATATTATATGTAATTTAGAAAATTTTCATGTTTTTTAAAAAGTTTAAATTATATGTAGTTTATATTAAAAAAATATGATTATTAAATTAGGTATTTTTTTAATTTTTTATAAAGTATAACATTTAGTGATAATAAATGATAAAACATAAAATCAAATATAATAAAAATTAAAAATATTTATTAAGATACATCTTTTTTTATTATTTTTTTGAACTTTTTACATATTAGATTTATCTCTTATTCTCATATGTTTTCTTTTCGCTTTTGAAAAAAAAAAGTTCATACAAACTTATTATTTTTTTTTTCATTTCATTTGTTCTCTTTCACTATTGAAGAAAAAAGGGAAATTCTCATGTTTTACTTGATCCTGAAATATTTATTTAATAGTTAGCATTATATTTTATCTCATGAGTTTTATGTTTATTTTTTATGAATATAGAAGTAAAAGTAATGTATGATGTGTTTTTTCATAACCGATTTTGAATTGTGACTTTACTATCATAGATTTTTTTTAGGAACTCTCATTTTTTTATTAGATTGTAATAACTTATTTTTTTTATTTTAATCTCTTTTAGGAACTCTCAATCTTTTATTAGGTTGTGATAAATATTAATGAAGAATAAGATAATAGATTCATTGTTTTAAAGTGATAAAAGGAAAGCTACATGTGAAGATGAAAATAAGACTAATTCAATTTTTTACATATTCTGAAACATAATACTAATGACCATATTGTTCAATTAGAGGATCCTTTTCTTAAAGTTCAACAAGTTACATGAGAAATTTCCTATTAATTATTTAGAAAGGTTTTCATATTTATATTAAAAGAAATGGCTGAAAATTTTAGTTTTTATTTAATTATTGATGAGTTCAAGAATCTGAAAAAATAATATTTAGATATGTGTGATTTGTTTTGTAGTTACAGTTATATTAAATTATGTATTAATTTTTATTGTATAGTGACAATAATTAAAAATATAAATTTTGAGTATATTTTTTGACTCTCCCAATATTATTGGATAAGATCCGCCACTGCATATTTTATAAAATTTTTGAAATATTAAACTGAATAACTTTTAGTAAATAACTAAAACCCTTCGTTTAACGTGGATTTTACCTATTCAAATCAATAAGTCTTTCGTATTGCTATGACACCACTTTTAAATATTAACCTTCTCAAATGATTATGCTTTATTAAGAAAAGTAAATTGCATTAATACCTAAGAATTTCTCATATTACATCAAAATTTTAAAAATTACAAAAACTTCTTTACCATAAAAACTATCATATTATTAAAGAATAAAAAAATATATCATATTACAGATGATGAAATTCATCGATAAAATGATATTTAGCAATGAGTTTTATCGATAAAAAAAAGTCAATAAAATATAATTTAATAATGAATTTTAAGATTTTAATTATCGACATATATTTTTATCAATAATGGACTTGTTGATAAAATCTATCAGTAATGCATACATTTTTATTATTGACAGATATTTTTGTCGGCAAAATGGGTATCAAAGTTTTTTCACTCTAACTTTGACCATGTACAGGTAAAATTCGTTGATAAATCTATTAGTAATGTTTTTTTTTTCTTCATTTGTTGGTAAATTCTTAGATAATTGAATTTTTTGAAAATTCATTAGTCAATCCGTCAGTAATTCAATTTTGTTAAAATCTATTAGTCAATCCGTTGATAATTAAATCTTTGAAAATTCGTAGGTAAATTTGTCGACAATTGTATTTTTAAAAGTCGTTAAAAAACTTGTCGGAAAAAGGAATGCCATTTTTTTTTTTGCAAAATACAACAAAATATGTGTTATAAATTAAATGGAGATGGATGTGAAGAAGAGAAGAAGAAGGAGGAGAAAGGGTAGGAAAATTAGGAGGCAGTGATAGTAATGACAATGATGCACCATCAACAACAACTATAGAGGCGGAGAAGAAAGAGGAGAAGGAGGAGGAAGAGAAAGAGAAGCCAAAGGTGGTGGATGGAGTTTTGACTGTCATATAAGAGGAGGAAGAAGAAGAAGTGGAAGAAAAGAAAGTAGAAGAAAAAAAAGGGAAAAGAAGAAGAGGATGAGGAGGAAGATGAAGACAAAATTGTGATATTTACTGATGAATATTTTTCGACAATTTTCTTTAATTACCAATAGATTTTTGTGTCAATAATTATTGATGAATTTTTTATCCGTTAATAAAATTTACCGACGAACATTTTATTAACAAACTTTTTACAACAATAAGTCGTTGATAATTTTGTTTTAGCAACAAATTTGTGTTTTTCGATATATTTATATTTTATCCATAGGTAAAATCAATTCTTTTAACGTTCTTCTTTCTTAATAAAAGAAATTACATTATTTTTTTCACATTATAATACATGGCTTTAAATTAGAGCTGTCAAAACGGATAATCTGGTACAACACGGCTCGACCCACCACGGGTTAATAATTTAGTGAGTCAACCAAATCCGGCTCACTTTTTAGCGAGCCAAACAAATTTGAACCTGACTCAACCCACCACGGGTTGGCTCATGGATTCACCTAATTAAAATATTTTATATTTTTTTTTCAGTCAAAACTAAATTGTAATTCTAATTAAAATCTAAATAAACTTTAATACAATCTAAATACAAATCAAAATAAAAAAAAATATAAATTATTTATGTGTTAGATAAAAAAACAACCTAACATGACCCAAATGTAAAGCTCAACTTAATCAAATAAAATAAAATAAAAACACTTGTGTAACCCTTTTATCTGTGGGTTAGTGAGCCAACCCGGCTCTCCACGGGTTCAATCCGGATGAGTCGGGTCAAAAATCAACTCGTATTGAAATTTGTAAAAGAATTTCAACCCAATCTAGCATGAACCTGTGATGAGCCAGGTTGACTCGTGGGTTCCAACCCATTTTGACAACTCTACTTTAAATTTTAAAAATTTCTCCTATAGCTAGTTTTTGTTTAGATGAAAGAGTGAATTACGATGAAAATAAGAACAAAAAAAGTTAGAAAAACTTATCTTTTGACTTCCTAAAATTCTATTGAAGATTAAAATTCTTCTAAAATTATTTCAAACTTTTAGTTTTTCAAAATTTTCAAAGAAACGCATCCACTCTTATCACTTATATCAAAATCTCTTCTCCAACTTAATTAATTCAATTTCTAAAATTTTAATATGATATTTTCCATAAAATATTTAAATTGAATTCATTTCATACCATGAACGAGTTAAAAACTAATAGATAGGTGGGGATGAGTGGATTGGAAGTATTACAGTTCAGATGTTTGATAATTGGTTAGGTTTTGTTAATAAGAAACATATGCATACCTTGAAGTGGAGGAAATGATTCTGACGATGACGAAAGAGTGGTGAATTCAATACTCCTGAATACACCGCATTAGTAAATGAGGGGGTTTGAAAAGGAAAGATTGTACATCAAATAAAGATGTGGATGGGATGTGGCAATGGGCTTAGCATCTACCATATCATGCCACATTCAACATCTTGTCGGACTCTAGGCCCCACAAGACAGTTACGTTCGGAACTCTTCCCTTCATCATACAATCGACACGTGGCAAAAACCTCCTCGAACAAGACAAGCCTAGAGCGTCTTCCCAACAAAGACTTCTCAGGAATGGGCCCAGGCCCACCATTGCAAGATTTAAAAGTTGCCTTTTGTTGTGGGCTCCTGCAATGTGCGCAACTAACTAAACGGGGCAGGCCCAGTTATGGTAGGTAGGTGGGTTTAGTGGTGAAGCAGGATTCGTATCTTTTTCTTCTCACATTGGCTTCCTAAATTTTGAGCTCAATCATGCAATATCATAGATAGACCATGTCAAACCCGCATCACCATCACCTATTAAATCTATCTATTCGTCATATGATGTGAGCTTCTAGCTAGCTATTAATTGTATTTGGACGCAGGCAAGGTAATAAGTTCAAGAGTTTTCATATCTTTTTAAAAAATAAAGTTTCACATTTATTCATTCTGATTTTGACTTGCTGTTTCATTATGGCCCTCACAATGTGAACAATATTCAATACTTTCTCTCATTGGTGACTAGTGTTTACTATTCTATTCATTCATCTTATTTAATTACATTATGTAAGTATATGTATGTGATACATTAAAATATATAGATATATATATATATATATATATATATATATATATATATATATATATATATGTGTGTGTGTGTGTGTGTATTAACAAGTTATAATTACAATTTTTTTTAAATTCATTTAAGTTGTATTTTATTAATTTATTTTAAAAATTAAGCAGGTGTATATTTTTATAGATAAATGTTAGATTGAAGTTTAATATTCTTATTGTTGGTTTTGATTTTGTGTTTAAACAATAACGAGAAGTGTATTGTTTAGTTCCATAGATAAGTTGTCTCGTGGATTAGACTAAGTATTTTGTATAGGTTCTTTAATGTGTACAAAAGATCTAAATTTTGATATCTATAATAATTCAAATTTATATTGTTTTAAGTTCATTTAAATTGATTTATTCCAAATCTATATCAATAATTTTGGATTTTAAATCCAATCCCCTTAATTGTATTTGGATTAGATAATTTTTTAGACAACAAAGGATGGTTGAGTCCTCACACAACACTTTTAAAAGAGAATGATTGGATTCATGTATTTTTTATGTATAAAAACATAATAAGATTAAAGTTTGAAATATGAACCAAAATCAAAATCTAATATAGTTTAAGGACAAAAAAACACAATTAATTTTTAATAAAAAAATAAAAATTTAACTTGACAAAAAAAATAGTTATATATATATATATATATATTAATTAAAAGGAATTTACATATTATTATAATAAAATATCATATAAAATATTAATTTCTATTCACGATGAGATTTTTATTCTAAAAACTCCAACCAACTTCGTGCTATTCTTTTCAACTCAATTTCCTATTCACACACCCCTAGTCCAATTCACGCACTCCTAATCCAATTTCCATACCTATGGCCCGTCAACCTAAATTTCTACTCATACGCCCAATTTCTATCCACGTACTACTTTTATCCACATCCCAACGAAATTTTTATCTTCACACCCCTAACCTAAATTTGTGTTACACACCCGAACTCAATTTCTAATCACCCACCGCAATGCAAAAGCAATTCATTTCACAAATATTTACCAAAGTATTTCAGTTTCTTGGTCCCTATAATATCAAATTCTGACTTGGTCTATTTTCTTATTTTAAAAAATTTGGAAAATGTATTACAAAATAGACATAATTAATTTTTTATAATAAATTGACATATTTATTACAAATATTAATAAAATTATTTTATATGATAAAAAGTTAGTTTAACTATTTTTTGGTCCCTAAACTATTAAGCAATTTTTATTTTAGTTACTCTTTCAAAATTTGTTCTACTTAGAAAAACCATAATTAATCCTAAAAAGTTTTCAACCATGAACAACCTTAGTGGCTTTACCCAAAACAATAAATTCTTTAATTCAAAATATTGTACTGCATGTCAATAGGCATTTATCTAAAAGACAAACTATATTATCTAAATTTTATTCACACTACTTGTTGGATTAAGGTTCAACAAACTTAAAAATAATTAAGAATGTTGTAGTGCATATCAACAAGCAGTTATCCGATATACAATCAAGATTATCTAAATTTCTTTCATACTAATGGTTAGATTAAACATAAAAAAATTTAGTATTATCTTAAGTGATTTTGATTAAAGTCTTTATAATAAAGTTTCAAACGAAGTATATTTGTTTTTTAAGTATTATATATTGACAGGTGCATTTGCTTTTTTTATAACCGCATACGAAAAATAACTTGTAATGTAACTTCATCTAATAAATTTATGCATAGAGTCATCCAAGATGGAGAAGGTATCTAATAAACCGAGGTATCCAAAAAAGTTAAGTGTTATGTGTTCACTCAAACCGGATAAAGGAGATCCCCAATGCTAAAAGTCTCCAATAGGATGACGTGTCGTGAGACAAGGATTTAAGGAGGTCTTCTTAGAGCTGAGCTCTAAGACAAGCATGGTAGGTCAAGTAGTAGGTGTTTATAAAGTCGAGGTATCACATTAGTAAGGAGTCAGAAAGGCAGGTCTCCAATAGGCCGAGGTATCGTAGGGAATTAAAAAGGCATATCTCTAATAAGTCGAGGTATCATGTAACATAGGGAGTTGGAAAGGCAAATCTCCAATAGGCTGAGGTATCACATGGAATCAGAAAGACATATCTCCAATAGATTGAGGTATCATGTAACATAGGGAGTCAGAAAGGCATATCTCCTACAGGCCAATGTATCATGTAAAATAGGGAGTCACAAAGGTAGATCTCCAATAGGCCGAAGTATCACAGGGAATCAGAAAGACATATCTCCAATAGGCCGACATATCACATGGAATCAGAAAGACATATCTCCAATAGGCCGAGGTATCATGTAACACATGGAGTCAGAAAGGTAAATCTCCAATGGGTCAAGGTATCATGTAACACAAGGGATTAGAAAGGCCAATCTCCAATAGGCCGATGTATCATAGGGAATAAAAAACGCATATCTCCAATAGGTTGTAGGCCAAGGTATCACGTAACAACATGAGTTAGAAAGGCAAGTCTCTATTAGGTGTTTACGATATTTAGTTGTTATTGTAACCCAAAATAAGACAGTTATTATAAGTCGTTGTAAGGGAATTATTATTATTGTTTAGGGTAGTTATTATTTTCTGATTGCTATTATTTTAAAGGAACTCTGAAAAGATATTTGTAAAAGATGACCTATTATCTTTATGATGTAACTCATTTCACTATAAATAAAACTCTACTTCCCACGGCCAAGGAACATAATTATTTTGGCTTTGAGTGTGATTATTAGCCGAGATTAAAATACTTCTTCACTTTTTGTCCTCGGTTTAAAATCAATTTACACATTTACTGGAACAATACGATATGTAGTTCTTGACATTATAAACTACTACTTAACATATAAATGCTTATATTGTGTTTTGCAAAGAATGTTCTTTTGTATAACCAGCAAGAGGGTCTTACAATAAACATCAATATCAAATATCTCTTTAAGAGTGTGTCAAAGTTGTCAATCGTCAACTCATTTGAAAAAGTTGACTACCACCTTTGCATATAATATAAATCGTGCACTCTCTTGAGCTTTACTCAAAAATATATTTGTCCCAGGCCTTGGACGTCATATTTTGTATCAAAGATTTCTTCAAAATACAGTTTATATAAAGAGGATATATGTTCTATCTAGTTTGAAACCACTTCAAGAGGATTTTATCCTTATCTCACCCTTTGACTATCTTACAAGATGTTAATCTTACAACTTTATTCAATAACAATAAACAAAGTTGAAGTACTCAAAATTCAGTAATACAATTAGCTAGTCCATAATACACTCAAGAAAACATAATTAAAAGAATTTACTACAGCAGAAGTACCATTATGACTGTAAAATCAACACAACCTTTGACTACTTCCAGAGTTTGAAAGTACTTAAAATTTATGTGTATAACTTGGAAAGTATTAGTGTAATTCGCTCTTTATGATTGAAAAAAATTATTTAAAAGATTTATAAAGCAAATAAAATCTTTATTATATGCTTGATAACATTTTTATTTAATTTTTATATTTATATATATATATATATATATATATATATATATATATATAATGTTCTGTGCTGACTTGTTTTTATGTATAAAAGATTCAACTTTCATTTTAAGAGAAAACTATATAAAATATAGGATTAAATATGTTTTTGGATCCTTAATTTTTAGTAAAAATTGGATTAATTTCACTTCGAAACTTTGGCCTAATTTAGTTCTCTAACATTAGAAATGCATCGATTTACTCTTTTTAATCAAATTTTGTTAAATTTATTTGACGTTTCTAGAATGTTTCATGATAGCATTTGAGTTGTTTATATCATTTTACATATTTTTACTTCAATACTAGTTAAAAAACTATCATAAAATACTTTTAAAACGTTAATAAAACTTAATTAAAATGACTAAATTTATATTATTAAAAAACTGAAATTAATAAAGTTTGAAAAGATGGACTAACAACAATCTTTACTAAAAGTTAAGAATAAAATTTATATTTAACCGTAAAATATATAGTAGAAATATATTAATTGAATTATGTTATACATGTTTCACAAATGTATTTTATTAATACTTAAATAAAATAGTTTTTTGTATTATTCCAATGTTATAATAACCTTTTCAATTTCATCCCATTTGAATACTCTTAATGTAGTATTTTTTTTAATCGAACCTATATAATTTCATTCCATCAAATTCAGAAATGCAATGTGAGGTGACATTTACTTTTCCTACCACATGTTACTTCAGTCATAAGTCAACTTCAATCCATGATGTTTCATCATTGTTCATGTCACGTGTTATTATTATAACTTCATTTCAAATTAAAACTTATCAAATACACTTATCTATATACATAAAAAGATATATCATTAAAGTTGATAGATAATCTAAAATAATTATAAATTTTATTCTTTTTTGAGTTAAAATAATTTGTTAATTATTAATTCTTCACCGATAACATAATCAAATCCTAATATAAACAAATTAGTCCTAGAAGAATTCATTCATCATCACAAGAAAAAGAAAATAGAAATACAGTTTTACATAAAAAAAAACATGTATATATGGAGAAAAAATAAAAATTGTGGAAGAAGACGTATATAGGTGCATAAATGTGAAGAGGACTACCCATTCTTCTTTAATATCAACTTTTATCTTTCTCTTTCAATTCACTTCCACGTACCCTCTGTTTCTCATAAATACCCATTTTCTCAACTTTCACACACATTGTCAACCCAAAATACCTAATCATTTTATTCTTCCTCCTTCGTGAAAGCGTGACCAACAGGGATTACACTATGTACAAATCAACACTCCTCACGTACCTCAACACTCAAATTCCAGAAATACCAAAATTAATTACGATCTATCGAAGAAAATAAAAACCACCATTAATGAACTTTACGTGTCTCTGTGCTATTTGGACAAATATCAAAACCAAAAGAAAAAAACCCAAACCAATTGCTCGCATAGTTTCTTATTAATTGCAGTATATGAAAATTAAAATTAATGCACGTTACGTGTCCCTGTGCCATTTCAACACATTGCAGCCACATCAAAAATGAAAACGATAAAAAAAATAATAATAAATTGGAGAATTTATTGTAGATTTCACCGCCATGTAAATTATGGTTTATGATAACAATAGTGTAACACGTGGACAATAAAAGCAGTATCATTTTTTAATGGAATGATGTAACTTTTAGATGTGATTCTTTACAAAATTAATTACAAGTTAAGTCTAATAAGATCTTATAAAAAAATTGTTTATAAAATTAAATTAAAATGTAAAATTTACATAGATAAATATTTTTTATTATCGTATTTAAATTTATAATTTTCATCTTTATATTCTATCATTATACTTATATTGAAAATATAAATAACTTAAATAAAAAAGAAAAATTATCTTATTTATCAATGTAAAAAAGAAAATAAAATGTTAAATATGTTTGGGTTCCTTAACATCTTAACTTTCAGTGAAAATTGAAATTAATTATTTTTCAAAATTTTGGAACGATTTAATCTCCCATCTTTATAAATATGTAAATTTTGTCTTTTTAACCCAATTTTATTAAGTTTATTTGATGTTTTAAATGTATTTCTCAACTAATATTGAAGTCAAAATGTATTAAACAGTATAAACAAACTCAAATATCATCATGAAACCCGTTTGAAACGTTAAATAAACTTAACGAAATTTTGTTAAAAGGACTAAATTCACACATTTATAAAGTTAGAGGATTAGATTGGGTCAAAGTTTTAAAAATTAACTAATTTCAATTTTCATTGAAAGTTAAGAAACCAAAAACATATTCAATAAAATAAAAAAAATAAAAATACATATCTCATTGTTTAAAAACATTAAATTATCAAACTAATAATGGAAAAGAAACTTCTTTTTAAAAAAATGATTAATCATCTCTACTATGCATTTTTCTCAACACATATACTATATTATCTGTTTCCATATAAAAATATATAAAAATATGATAAGGTGGAAATCACAACTACCAAAATAGAAGAAGAGTGGGCTAACCAAAACAATAACTATCATAACAATAGTTTTCACCACATTATAAGTTGAAATACATTTTTCAGTAAAAATCATAAACTCAAATAATACATCATTCAAACACATATGTTGTTTTCGTCGTACAATACTCGGTCTACATGTTTCTAATTACAACTCATACTCGTAACATTCAAGTCATTTACTCCGCCACTAAAGTTAAAATTCATCACTACTTTCTAGCATCTTACTAATAGTACGTTAATTGTATATGTAATAACAATTATAATAATACAAAATCGTATTAATGAAATAATAACAGTGATTACGATGAATAGCTATTGGATAGGATAAAAACACTATAGGTCTTAGGTTGTAATAATGAGTATGGTTAAACTAGTAACTAGCATAGTATGCATAAAAATGAACGAAGAAAGAAAAAGAAAGATGTATTTCAATTTTTTAAATAACGTACATGTATTTTTTTTTTCTGTATAAATAATTTCTAGAGAGATTTGAGGTGTCAAAATTAAGATGTCATAGTGATGCTTTTAGGACTGATACTTTTCCTAGAAAAAAAGACGTTAGACGTAGAAGTTTATTGACACATAACATTTGAGATTGATTTATGAAGAAAGATGAAAACTAAGTTAAGAAATCATACAAATTAAAGAAATTATTAAGAGATTGAAATCAAAGTTGCATAATAATGTGGGCGCAAGGTAAAAAAAAAAATACAGGAAGTTACATTGAGATGAAAATAGCTTCATGGATAAATGAAAGAGTTTATGTTCACACGTATATTCACCAGTTTCTTATCTCAACTATTCGAATTTCTTTACTTACCTCTTATTTACAATTGTTTATTTGATCATAGTATGTTCATTTTAACATTTATGTTTGGATTCTTTTTCCACTTCCATTTTATATATATCTTCAACTCATCTTCGAAACTTCAAGTTACCAGTTTAAATTTCAAACTATATTTTTGGATCAAAACTTATATTTACAAACAATTGTTTTATTCACAAAAAAAAATCTAAAATATTTGTGGTTTTTAAATTTAAATAAACATTTTTCTTCTTTTAAATTTAAAGAAAACAAAACCCATAAAAATATAGAAGTTATATTTTGATATGTTTAATTAACTGGAAAATCAACTTTTTTTAAAAAAGTAAATATAAAATATTTTGGTTTTAAATTGATTGTCGGATTGAATTGTATTATTTTACATAAATTAAAATATTTTTTTAGTTATTGTACTTATATTGTTTTAGAAAGAAGGGGAACTTAAGAGGGTTTCGTATTCTCTGCTCATTCACAATATAAAAGTAATGTACTATACATGTGTCTACATGTGGGATGGGAGGAGGAGAAATTTGAGCACGTTACGTTAATGTGTCAAAAATGAACTATAGTAAGTTTGTGAAGAGATATTAAAGTTAATCCTCCTTACAAAGTTCGACTTATCATGGTTTAATATAAAATTAAGTCACTTCAACTCGGTTTATTTTTTTACGAGTTAAAAATATGTAATCTGATTTAATCTAGATCAGTAGATTGACTTATTTTAAAGATATTTTATTTACAGAATTTATTTCATATATTTATAACACTAAAGGTAAAAATGACATTTATTTGACCGTACATTATAATATAAATAATAATTAAAAATTAAAATATTAACTTATATAAATAAATAAATTAATTAATTAAGTATCTATATTATTTAAATATTATTAAATAATATTTTAATCTTTAAAAAACTTAACTAAATAAAAATAATAAACAATTATAATAAAAAAATTAGATAAACCTACTTTAATTTTTATTTTATTTTAATTCAATCAAATTCAAATTCATAATAAAGTAGATTCACTCACATGTTAAAATTATGGATAACAAAATGAGTTAGATCCAACGAGCTAACCTGTCAAAACTGGATGGATCAGTTTGACATTTTTAACCTATTAATTTGTTTTGGTCTAGTTTGTCGAACAAATGGAAGAAAGACAAATTAACTTGTCTTTAATTTGTTGGTCTGTTTTTACTTTTTAAATTAAAAAAATAATTTTTTTGTATTATATATTTTTAAAATGTAAATATATAATATTATTATAATTTAAATTATTAACATTAATTAATTAATTAGTTAAGTTTAATTATTAATTATAATAGAGTGATTTAAGGTGTAAATGTAAGTGGTGGTAATATCCGTTTTCTAACCAGACAAGTTGCAGTTTTTGATTTGTTTTACAGTGACAAATCAGTACTATTTAACTTTTTTTTTCGAATTAATAGTGGAATAAACCAAAAATCAGTGGGTTCGTTTTGTTATCCTAATTAAATCTTATTTAAAGGGTTATAATTTAGTGTTATTATATATCGTTGAGAATGAGGAGAATGATTTAATAGGTTGCAGCGTAATTTGTTTGGATGTGAATGTTGGCATAAAGTTTGGACCTGTGCCGCCATTACGCATGTCTTGGCGATGTTACAGATTTCGGGACGCGTCTGCTTCTGCTTTACCCGTCTAATAAATAGCATAAGCTAAATAGTCAAAACCATTCCTCATCCCTTTCGCTCTCTCTTCAACCCTTCTCATCAATTCCAACCTATCGCAATCTTATGTCTTAATTCAACACTACACACTCTATGCACATTCAAACCACGCAATATTATAAAACCCAAACAAAATACGTACATCAGAATCATGCTCAGACTTTTGTTCTGCGCTTTTAATGAGTTTAGATTGTGGAATAATTAACGCATCTTCTTATGTTACCATACAATCTCATTGGATAACCATTACGAGACTTTTCATTTTTTCAATTTAATGCCGATACATGTCGCACCCTATCTCTATTTTTAATGCACTTTCCTACACACTATATGCTTAAACGCACACATTCATACACATACAATTTAAATCTTTCTAACACTTTTTTTAGTTATTGTGCCTCCTTCATTCTTTACACTCCATCACCACCAAAAACAAAAATCATTTCTAGTAAAGGCTGTTTTCTTTTCATACATTAAAACTTAAACCATTAATTATTTCAAAAATCATATATTTTTAAAATATTTTGTAATTAATTGATAAAGGAAGTGTATTTATACTAAACCATACAACCCAAAATTCAATATAACTCCCATGATAGATACAAATAAAAATATAATTCCACCATACATTTTTTTAAACACACACACACACACACACACACACACACACACACACATATATATATATATATATATATATTATCTAATTATATTTCTTAAAATTTCTCCATTTATCTTTGGCATTATATATTTGTTATCACATCTCCCACTTGGTACATCTCACATTTGTCTCTTTCTTTTCTTCTTATTCATATCTTAAAAAATATGTATTTCAGAAGCGACTTGATCCAAAGAAATAAAATAATTCAATCTAAACAAAAATAACAGATTAAAATTGATTATTTTTAATTGACTTACATATTTTCTTTTTCAGGATCGAGCCGTTGATTTTTGTGGCTACACACTTTGAAACCCGTTCATATATATATATATATATATATATATATATATATATATATATATATCAAAAAAGAAAAATTAATTTGTCTAACTTGCTCATGTCCCTTTTTATCTGTGGTTTTAGGTAGATTCGGAGCATCATGGGAGTTTGTGGTGCCGTGACCCCAAACTTTTAAACTGTGTATGTATAATAGGAATTTATACTTTGTTTATAAATTAGGAAATTAGGTAAATTTTTCTATTGTTTAGAAAATATCCAATTTAATAAAAAATAAACAAATTATTTTTCACTTGTTTTTTTATTTTAGAAAAATAGATATCTCTCTTATACCATTTCATCACAAAATTCTCAATTAGAAACTAATTTGAAACAAAAAATAATTAGTCACTACAGTGACCAATTTAGATATCATTTTACAAAATTAAAAATTATTGATTATTAAAATACTCACTATTATAAATAAAAAATTATAATTAGTCACTAAATTGATCACTAATTAATTATAAATCAATTTAGAAATTAAGTTATTTTGATAGTCAAAATCTAGATAACTAATTTTTAGTGACTAATTTTCTTTGATAATCTAAATGAGTGGAAGAATTTATTTAAAATGAATTTATATCGAATACAATATCCTACTTCAAAGTTACACTATTATCAATACTTCAAATAACCACCTCACAATAAAATAATAATTCATATAAATATAATTATGTTTATAGTCATACTCTCTAAATAAATTTTTTCAAAGTATAGATATTACAATCATTAAGAGAAACTAAAAAACATAATATAATATATATATATATATATATATATATATATATATATATATATATATATATATATATATATAAACAAAATTTAATTAGTTTTCAACCCGTCATTATTGACCACTCCCACCTACAAAATTCTTTTCACCCTTCATAGTAAATGAAAACCACATCCAACATATCATATCTAGATAAATCACCATTTTTCAAGAAAAAACATTTTAGAAACTCATGCATTGAATTAGACATACTAGATGAAAACCACATCCACCAAAATAGGATAAGCTATGATATCAAGATAAATCACCATTTTTAAAACAAAACATTTTAGAAACTCATGCATTGAACTACACTTAGATATTTTACATATTATATTCAACATTCACAAAATAGTCATTCTGACAATATATTCTATTTTCAGAAGACTCGTGCTTTGGATTAGACTTAAAAAGTTTACATTTGTCATATGACCTCACAGTAGATTATGACATATAAGTTCTGGCTCCACTCAACCTCACATCTGAGGAACTAATTCGTCCACTCATATGTCAAGATAAATTCCTTATGACCTATCACACATATTTCTCTTTCACACAAGTTGTAACACCCTTAGCAGATATTATTTAATAATGCAAATATCATATAATTTCTTGAAATAAAAAATATTAAATAAGGTTCCCAGGTGCAGGAAAATTTAAAACTTATATCTTCATAGTTATATTACAATGCTCTATCTTTATTACAAGTTCATAGTAGAGAAAAACACCATAAAAGTTTATTACAAAATGTCTGAAAATAAAACATAGAGTAAATCCCCATTGTCTGCTCCGTCTCTAGGCATCAACGTTCTCAACTGGATTCACATATGCTCCCGCGTGACAAGTTGCACAATCATCGTCAAACACAAACATAAAGGGTGAGTTGAGAAAGAAAAATAACACAACAATTAAATAATAAGAATTAATTCCTCAACTAATCTATCTTAACCAATTTTAGTTCGATCGATTTATTTATATTGTTCCACCCCCAATCTCATAACCTATATGAGAAAGATCAATACACAACCTTGGTCCTTAGGGATTATCATGCTCCCACAAACCTACTTGCTCGTGGTCCAATTCTACAGACCTCCTCGCCCGTAGTCCAACTCTATAAACCTGCCCGCTTGTAGTCTAATTAGAGTCACATATCCATGTTCGACACGTATTCGTGTCCGATACTTTATCGATACTTATAAATGAGGTATCTAATTTATGAAGTCGTAGTAAACTACAAAAAAATCTTTGAATAATGATCAATTTTAGTGACAAAAATAATTAGTTACTATAGTGACCAATTTAGGTACTAATTTACAAGCTAAACATTATTAGCAACTAAAATAGTTTAAAAAATTATAATTGGTCTCTACATTGCTAACTAAAATATTTTCTATTATAGATTAGTTTATAAATTAGTCACTAAAATTAGCTACCAAGGTTTTAATTTATATTCATACAATAACAATCATATATTTATTATGTTTTGAAGAATTATTATACATTTTTCAATATTCATATATCACGTATCTATTACTTATCTTATGCTATTATTTTCAATATAAATGTATTAATGTATCAGATACATGTTGTATCTGATACACGTATCATATTCGTGTATCATAAGATGATATTAATGTTCACAAACAAGAAGGGGGTGAATTGATTGTTAAAAAATTTATCGTTTTTTCTTTTAAAAATGGTTTTTAAGATCTTCTTTAATAAACTAATAAAGTGTGAGTGAGATGATTAGTTTATGAAGCCTTTACAATTATCAATTTATGCAAAGATAATGAAGGAAGAGATAAGAGACAATATATTTTATACTAGTTTGATTCTTGAAGAATCTACATCTAGTCTTTAGCAACCTTAGCTAGAAATTCACTAATCAATGAAGAGTTAGGTTTACAATATTCACCTATGCAAAACCTACACTCTAGACAAGCAAGCACTTGAAATACACTTCCAAGAATCTCAATCAGTCGTAACGCTACACATAATTACTCTGATCTATCACCTACACAGTGACAAAGAAATATAAAAGCAATAACAACAACTTGGAACAAATACACTTGAAAATCAAGCAGATTTTACATGGTCATCTTAAGCCAAGCAAGAGAAGCCTTCAACCAATCAATCTTGAATGAATCTTAATGAAGAAGTTGATTAGTAGTCTATAATCGATCCAAGAACTCTTTTATCTCTCTTTCACACTTTCAGATTTATGAAATTCAATAATTCAACTCAGAGATGTTGGGCTTTTAAAATAGTTTTCTGTCGCGATTAATTGATTACATCTTTTAATGTAATCGATTAATCCGATACTAAATTCAATGTCCATTGGTCAGACTTACCATAGTTAATTACATTGGTGGCTTAGTTGATTAAGGTGACAATTTTACCAGGTGTTAGTATTTATCCAATTGAGAATAATTCCTTTTGCACCAAAGGTACTCCTAATCAATTATGTTGTGATTAATATGGTATTAGTATTTCTAGCTTGGCATTTAGGTAGCTTTAAGCACCCGACCATTAGTTGAGTCGTGGAGACTCCTCCCCAAAGAAGTTACCTTAGAATTTGAGAACAAAGCAAGCCCACATGGAAAGGAAACCTCTGTTGCTGACCCATAAGTGTGCGGTTGAGCATTGCCCTCGACAAATTATTAAAAAAAAAAGTTGTACCTCTATTTTAGAGAGCTTGTTTTGTAGATCCTTTTGGCAAAATTTTAGAGACAATTTAGGCTTTTTCTATACTCATTGTATATCTTTAGAGAGCATAAGAGAGCTATAACTACTCTAAGTTATGTATTTTTCAGAATCGCCATGAGGAGTTAAACTCTCCGGTGTTGAGATTTGATGTAACCCTTTTTGCACTCACTAGTACTGGTACTGTTTTATTTATTTAAGTATGATTTTATTTACATGTTTGTGAATTGGTTTATACTTGTTATTGGATAAATTGATCACTCATCTTATTTCAATGGCTTGGGATTGAGTGAGAATTGATTTCAAGTTGTGGTCCAACTAATTCTCCTCCTACTTTTAGATGCTAAGAATATATTTAAGGCTCTTGTTGGTTATAGAGTCTTGCACTTAAAGAAAGCGATTCATTCAAATTGTCATTTAGGACTCATACTAGAATTTGATGATCTTAGGATCTAGATGCCAAGAATAGATCTAGAGTTACATTTAAGAACACTCCCACGACATGAATAATTGTATCTAAATACATAAAATATGGATTAGTACAAGAGAGGGATAAGTGATGAAATCTGATCCAACACGTCTTTATCATATTGAAATAAACTATTTTATTTGAAATCTGTTTCACTTCATTTTTTTACAAACCAAACACTGTTTTATTCAAATCAAAATATTTCTAAACATTGTGTATTCTTCCAAATCCTTCTAGATATGATACTTGTTGTATTACAGCTACCCAATATACTTGTTGAAAAATTGATTACATTGGAACATCAACACATATGTAATAATTTCAAATCATGTGGCATTGCTTTAGTTGACAATTAAGCTATAATTAGCCATAAGAAGATGAAGAGACGAGGTGCCACCACCACTACCGCTGACCTAAAGTTCCTACTACCACCACAATCACATCCTCTAATACCCTAACCTTTATACCCCAACAATGCGAAACAATGTGAAATTAGAGTCAGACTCATCCGATGAACTATCTAAAGATGAGGCCTTTTGTGACAGGTCAAAAATATGTTGAAACCATCACGTGACTCACGTCATAAGAGACATAGTCATTATATTCATGGTGGGCCTCCACTTGCACCTAGGAGGCGAGAGTAGCACCACCAAGGACCTCCATTGACACGTGAGAAGGCCTTGATGGACTACACGCAGCTGGTACGAGCCTAGATCCAATCTGACCAGTGGAAGTTAGAGACAAGGATGGAGAGGTGAGAGAGGGTGTGGAGGTGAAGCTACCACTAACAAGACTGATGGACTGATGTTAGATTGAATGACAAGTCACACTGTAATTGTAGTTGTTTAGAAATAATTTTACTATCAACTAAATTAGTGTCAGGTCTTTTAAAATTATTACGTATTAAATTTTTATTGGATCACGTGAAAATCACAATATTTTTTCAAAGGGACACATAGCAATGCCCTCCACATAATACTTATACAATACTTATATCATCAATTCTTATTTAATAAACGTTAATCAAATTCTTTATCCAAATACTAAATCAATGAGATCGATCCTATAAGAAATCTTACCTCACGAATTATGTGTATATGCGTCTCTTATGGCTTAATTTGACTTCAGCTATGCTTTCATTTCAATAACCATAAGGAAAATCAAAATCTTTAATGTGGTTGGTGTATATAATTAGGTAGAAATTGAGACATTATTTATTCTATTTCTTCCTTCGGTTGGAAAGAAAAAGAAAATATAAAAAGTGTAAGAAAAAAGAAGAAACAGGATAAAAAATATACTTATTGGTTTGAAAGAGTAAGTGATATAAAAAAAAACTGTCATTTTAAAAACTAATAGATAAATGAAAATTAATTAATTAAAAAATTACTTATATATATAAATTCAGTACTTTAATTAATTGTGTTAAACTAGTAATTATTAGTACATAACATAGTATAACAGTTAATTGCTGCATAGTTATAATACAAATCATTAATATTTTTAATAATTTGTTAATACGGTTAAATCTCACACGCAAATTAAATAAATATTTTGCTATTGAATTTTGAAAATGCAACAGAGTTTGTTCATGGCATTTAGGTCTTATTCTTAGCAAGATATTCCTGTTTCTTTCTAAGGGGATGGTTAGGTATATTGTCATTTTTATTGCCACTTCAACCTTATAAATTTAATGGACAGCTGACAGCAATTGTTATCGGTGATAGTTTCTATAACTTTCTCGAACCCTAGGAAAATTTCTATTTAAACTCACTCATTTTATAACTCAAGTTTAATGTATAACCAATACCAACTTACTATTTTTGTATACTAATATAAAGTATAATAATTTTTTTCGAAGAATTTTTTTTTTTAAATTAATAGTTTTAAGTTAGTTATAAGAAATAAATTTATTCATAGGTTTACTTGCAACTAAATACCTTAAATATCTTATTTTTATTTTGTTGTTATTTTCTCATCTTTTAATAAGATGATTATGCACAAACACTTTCAAGTCGCTAATAAAGGGTTGACTGGTATATTATTAGAGAAATAATCAATTTATGTTAATTACTTGTTAACCTTTTCAGCATGTAGGCTCCTTAATTGACTAAAGATAATAAACTCAGCGTAAATTTTTTTTTTTTAAAATATATATATATATATATATATATATATATATATATATATTAGAGTATTTGGGTACTCTAAACTTTATACACACTTATAAGATTACTCAAATATATAATACACATATAAAAAATCTTAAAGTTTGTACTTAAAAAAAAATCTACGAAAATTGTACTGATACATAACAAAATTATCACAAACTTAACTAAAACTGTGTTATGGAGGTATACAAATAATTTGAAGAACATCTTCCAAATCAAACCAATATACATCTCATAAAAAAAATTACTTAGATTTATCATCTCCCATAGTTAGTTGCATATGGAGTAATAATTTTATCAACACTGTAAAAAGTTGTACAAGAAATTCAATCAACTTGGTTACAATCACAGTCTAAAAAGTTGTAAAAGAAATACAATCACAATTTAACAACTGCCGACATGCACAATCAACCGAAGCACCTTCTTATAAATTCATATAACGTGTCAAGTTAAAACTAGAGTGAATGATTCAACATATTCAAAATTTAGATAGGATTGAGTTAGAATAATTCAGTTTCTTAAAATGTGTCAAATTGAATTGTGGTCACTTAACATACACATTAAAAAAATTAAATTCATGTTGAAAATATGTTGACATTTAATCTCCAACAATGATCCTTTATCATTAATTTAATAGTTTTTAATTACAATTTGTTTTTTATTTTTCACTAAGAAAATTATGATTTACTTACAGATTTAAATATGTAAATAAATTAATTGTTACATACGAATCTGAATATGTAGATAAATTATTTAATTATGCTGATAATTTGATTATTTTTTCAAAGATTTATATTGTGCAATGATATTGAAATGATTAGAACTTTTAATTTATTTGTTTGTTTAGTTATATAAACTGACAATTCGATTTTTACTTTCTATATTTATTTTTTTATTATGTAATTGACAAGTGTATAAAATTGTACAAATAATAAAGTGAACAAGTTTTGTTGTCGTTTTTCACATAGATTAATATGAAAGATAATTATTTGTTTACTAATAAAGGGTAAGGGCAATGAAACATTTTGATGGTATAAAGAATGGATTCAAACTTAAGAAATAAACAAAATTCACACATTAAAAACAATAAACTTGATATAAGAAACTATATGAAAAATACTTCACCGTGATTGAGTTTCGGATTTCATTCAAACTAAAATATCAAATAATATATTTTTACTTACTTCTCTTGCATTAACGAAAGTTAGACGTAATGTAATTTTAATTCTTTGTGAATTTATCATTTAATATAAATCTTTTTCATAATCTTTCACGTTGACAACAATTTGATTATAATATAATAAATATATTAAATAATTTAGAAAACAAAAAAAAATTATATGAACCAATCTGTCTAATTCACTGAGTGATCAGTATTAACTAGATTACAAAAATTCTATTTTATAAAAGAATAAACCAGATTAAACTAATTACTTTTAACCTAGAGTAAACAAATTTATCAAGTTTAGCATTCTCCCACATGGATTAAAGGAAAGTATTTGACAAGTGTAACACGTGAAGATTAACACAACAATCATGACCGTTGGTGTAGTAAAGAACCAATGCAACGAATCTATGGAGCAATGATTCTGCATGTTATATTTTGCAAAAGTGTAATATCATTGACACAAATCAAAGTCTTGAGCAATCACATGGCCCCTACAAGATAACCCCACCTTGAAAGCACTTCCTAGCATACACACTTTCTACACTATAGTGCCTACTTTTTGTTTTCTTCTAGATACTTCAACATTTGCCTATGAACCACTTCCGTACAAAAACGCGTAGTGCATGCCAAACACACCAACCTCTGATAATAACAACACCCAATTCTTCACTCTAAGTTCTGCTCATAGTGTAGCATATTTCTCTCCAAACTCATTATAAATATGTTTTAAGCCTCTTCTTCTTTCAAAAACATGATTAAATCCTCCTTCCTTGATTAATGAAGTTATTTTAGACATCCGTGTCATTTATGTTCCTTCGTTCATCTTAATAGATACGCTTATCTAGAATATTTGTCAGAAAGACTTTTAATTAAGGGACATGTACTGCACTTGTCTGAACCGGATTTAACTATTGGCTCTAATACTATTTGTTAGGTTTATAAAAAAGGAAATTTACTGAAAGATACAAAACTAATAAGACCTAAGTTTAATCACATAAGATATTAACATCACTCTCAATCTAAAATCTTTAAAACAATAAATTTATGAGTTTTTATCTTTATACAATACTCTACTTTCTCATTTCTAACCCATATAAACTTTAAATTTACACTTGAATTCTTAACAATTTATTACTAGTGATAAAATTGACTTAAGAATATTATTTTTGTATGTTTTGATGATTTTAAAAATGTTTAATTCGTCAGTTGATAAAAATATTATACTTTGATCCATATTCTTATTAAATTTATTATTATAAATAAAAAATATGATGTTGCGTGCCAACATAATATATTATATAACTTTGGCAGTGCCGAGCAGAAGGAGTGAACCAGCATAGCCAATGACAGCAATATCGAAAGTCACATAAAGTTCAAAGTATCTAACTAAATATTGTGGCTTGATGGTGCCTTGAAACTTGAATAACAGTGAGAGAGAATTAATAATCTTTGTCTCCTGCTAAATCTGACACTTGAACAATATACATGGAAATTTAATTTGCATGAAGGCATGACATGATTACATGCATGAATGCAGAACATAATGCAATGGTCTGCAAGAGAAATTAATTGAAGGTAGAGCTTGTAATTTATTCTATGGCCTCAAACTTAAGATATATAAGCTATTCTTTATGGAGTAAAATTGATGGCAGAGGTTGCCATTGTTGAAAATGAAGAAAACTGTATAAAGAAGAAGATAAAAGTGTGAAATGGCGGTTAGCTATATCCTTCTATTTTTATTCTCAACTTTTGAGGGACAATGGTCCCAAGTCCAGAAATGAACCAACCTAGTTTCACGGATGGTTTGAAACCGAAACCAAAATACACCACTTGCCACCATTGTTGATGCTCATCAATCATCACAATGGTCCTCCTTCCACAATTCAATACAAATTTTGTTTCTCCATTTTTCAATTCTTTTTCTCTGGGTATGTGACAAAAGAGCTGGTCACTTAATGATAAAAAGCTACTTTTTTTTTTCTCCAAAAAATTCAGTGGACACAATTTGATGATAGGTTCTAAGTCCTTTGGGGTTGAAAACATACATAAGTGTACCCAAAGAATTATCTTTTCATTTTTTTTATTTAATTAGTAAGATGATACTCACTTTTATTTATTTAGATGTGTCAGTTTGGTACATGTTTTTAAGTATGTGTCAATTAAGTCTCAACTTTTGAAAAGATACCTTAATTAGGTCATTTTCAGCAAAAAATTATTAACATTGTTAACGGTATTAATATTTAAAATGACTTACAAAATTAAATATTGATATTTATATTAAAATTTAGTGTTAAAAGTCATGAATTAAGTTAACGGTTTTAGTAATTTTTGTCTAAAAGGGACATGATTAAGACACTTTTTCAAAAATTTGAACTAGATTTACGCATTTTTAAAAGTGGATACCAAACTGACACATCTAAATGAAAGTGAGTACCATCTAACTATTTTTTTTTTTCACAATTTCAGACCGTTATAAATTCAAGGGCTTGTTCTTATGATCAGTAAACAAGATATATTTTGTCCTTAATATGTTTCTTATTCCTTTAATTTAGATTATGTTATTTTGGTTACATATTTTTTTTTTTAAAATAGACAAATTTAATTTATTTTAAATTTAAATATTGATGAATTATATTGATCAAATTACATACACCTATAATGCATTAATTTGACCGGTTAATTAAAAATAAAATAGAAAATTAAATATTAAGAGTAGTTTATTGTATATATTATATGTTATTATTAGAGACGTATAATTTCAATTGCCAATAATTTAAGAGTAATAATAATGCTAGGAATATTCTATAAATTAATACTGTACTACTATTCATAACCCCTGCACTTAGTTACTGGTCTAATCTACCTTGATTACTTAACTAATCAATTATTTGCCACTTTCTGATTTCAATATCCGGTTAGAATCTGCCAATTAATTTAACAAAATACGATTTTCAATGCTTTAAAAATTTAAAACAACGAATCAATCTATAAAATTATAATAAGGACTAATTTTAGTCTCTAGAATTACAGATATAAATTTTTTTAATTCTCAAAATTAATGCTGATTAATCATTTCAATTGTAAGGCTAGGCCCATCAATTATTTTTTGACAACAAGGTCTATCAATTTTTAAAATCAACCTCTTTGATTTTGACTTTAGTAGTGTTAGTTGGTTTCCCTCTTCAAACCAAATTGATTGTGATTACGAAGTTGAAGAGCCAAAGTCATAACGATGAATGTGAAATTAAATAGTTTTTTTTTATTTTAAAATAAAATTAATTAATAATATAAGAAATATAAACTAAATATACCTTTTCATATATAGGAAATTAACTTTATTTATCAATTTAAGTATGCGCATGTTTACAAACAATCCATTTTCAAAAGTTATCATTCATTTTCTAAATATTGATAAAAGATGAATTATCCTCGCCTTCAATAAAATAATGTTGGATGGTTCTTATAAATTCACATTTTTTGTGTTTCCAATAAAACTGGCGTTTATATCCCTCTCAATTTTTTCTGCACATTTATCTTTTGTTTTCAACTGATAACACATATCTCCTCCATTAAAATTTAAATAAAAATTATGAAAATTAAAAATTGAAATTCTAAAACATATAAGTTGACGATTTTTTCTAACTAAACACTGAATAATTTATTTTAAAATGAAATATAAAGAAACACGTGATTATTTATTCTATTTTTATTTTTATAATATGATCAAGTTATATATAAATATAATAAATAATTATATATTTTTCATTTTACTTATTATAAACATGTATCTTGATCTTCTTATATTTAAAGTAGAGATGTCAAAATAGTCTTAAACTATGAGCCAACCTGATTTTTTATGGGTCGAGATGGGTTGGGTTGAAAAAATTTCAATTTTTTTAAAATCTATGTTGAATATATCTGACTCATTTAACCCACCCGTAAATGAGTTTGAGCCAGATTGAAAAAAAAACACTTTATTTATATATTTTTTTTTTTTTTTTATATATATTTTATTATATATATTTATTTTTTTTATATATATATATATATATATATATATATATATATATATATATATATATTCATAATTTGATCTTTTTAAATACTAGAATGTTGTTCAATAATGTTTGAATAATTTAGATGTTTAATTTTTTTGTTTATTAATTCATATACGTTGATACTTTAATTCTCAACTAGTATCTTTATAATAATATTTGAATAATTATGTAAGCATTTTGATTCCACTAATATAAAAATAATGAATTGAGTCAATTCATTTTCATTGTACTACAATAAATGTATAAAATAAATTATAAAAACAAAACATTGGTAAGTGAATAAACCCACTAACCTACCAATCTGTGACGGATCGAGCTGAGTTACAAATTTTCTAACTCACCAAAACGTGAGTTAGGTTGAGTTGATCCCTTTTTTTCTCAACCTGTGGTGATCCAACCAACCTGTGTGAACCGATTGGCTCACTTTGATACCCCTAATAAAAAAAGAAATATAATGTTATTAATGACTCAAGCACCAATGAATCAAAAATTCATTGTAAACCTTGAAAAAGATTTAACGAACTCAACTCAATATTTAGAGGGTGACTCTTACAAACAACATTAACACAACTCTCCCTAAAGCCGAAAGTGTTAAAGAGTTTATGGGATTTAGGATTTAAGGTTTATGGGATTCAACAAAGAGTACTTCCAAAATACTCATAAGTCTCTTGTTAGGACATTAATGAATACATTAATCAACATAAAGTTTAATTCTTCAAGTAATATGTAGAGCATGTTATTGAAATGAGAACAATTACAATACTTATAGACCTTGGGAATGACTGTGAATGAGAACTTCCTTATGCACTATATTCTTAGTTCATTATTATTTACATATGGTCTATTTCAAATGAATTATAATACCACAAAAGATAAATGAAATGTCCATGTATTGCACGATATGTCGACTCAAGAAGAAACAAGACTTAGGGTGTGTTTGGATTGGGGAGATGATTTAAGGGATAGTGAGTGAATGAATTTGAAGGGATTGAGAGAGGATTGTGGCGTTGTTTAGATTAAGGAAAAGATAATATGATTTGAGTGGATTTGAAATGAAAGTTTGTGTATTATGTGATGTGTATGATAATTTAAAAAATAAATATTTCAATGGATAAAATTATATTATTGTCATTTTATCCTTAAAGATAATGGCGATATAAATTTAAATAAAAATAGTGAAAATTATATTAAAATGACATTGAAATTATTATTTAAAATTACAAGAATATAATTTATTATTATTATTATTATTATTATTATTATGAGCCACTTTTTAAATACATTTTTTTTATTTTGTTTGAAGAAGTGGTGAGAAGATTTGTCATGTGTATTATTTCCATAAAATAAGTATTCAAATTGGAGGACAAATTGGTGAAGTCATGTTGCAAACCAGTAAATCAGTTTACTATCGGTGCATATCTCTTCATGTTGCAAGGATGCAAATATATGCATGAATAGTGAATATGCTCCTCCATTTCTAGTTAAAACTATTGAAACAAATACCTTGGTCATTTGTATATTCGTCCATATATACAACAAATGAGTGGAAACAAACGTACGCTTAAAGTTCTAGGAAGTCATTCAATCCCCTATGTAAGTTATCAATCACATTAAGAAGCTAGGCATAAATTTTTAAAGAAACATGATAAGGATGAAGGGCGTAATGGAAACCATCCAACCACAACATTTATGACTAAGAGGATAGAAGAAGATTAAACTTCAAGGAAGAAGAAATAGTCTTCCTTCTTCAAAAAGATCTTCTATATATAGAGCTTTAGAAGAAAATAGTCTTTGCACACCTTTTGTCATTGTTGTGAGGGTAATTTTATGTTATTGTTTCTTCTTGCCTTTGAACATGTTTTTAGGCTTCAAGGTACTTTAAATGATCTTTACATAACATTGAATACATGTGGCTTCTTCGGCAACACCTCTAGAGCATTGAAGAGCTTTACATGCCAAGGTAGGTGGTTTCTCTTTTTCCTTCTAAACAAAGTGCAGGACCTAACATAACTGGCTAACTTTGTAACACTAACATCTTGCCTTCTTTAGAGAAGTTGTTTTCATCAAGTAGTTTTCAACATGTTCTCCAGTATGTATTTGATGTTGGTGAGGTGTTGTTTGATCTTTTTTAAAGAATGGAGAAGTGTATATTTCTTGCAAGCATAAAACAAAAAATTCTTAAGGTTTTATATGTACTATAAAATGCTTTAGGATTGCATATGTTAGATGAAGTATACTTGGTTGTGTTTGTTCAAGAAAAAGCTTATCAAACGATGCATGTGCGCAACACTTGCATTTGTCAGGTGAAACATATATTAAACAATGTTTGCATTTGTCCAGCTATAGAAATTACGTATGATGAGCTAGATTGGATCCTTTGTGTTTGACATGATTTAATACATATAAAATTATGTTTCATACTTGGTTGTTTAAGCACATAATCAGAATCAAACACAAGGTTTGTCGAACTTGAATCTAACAAGCTTTAGTATATAGAACCACAAAACACATACAAGAAAGAATACCATTATGGATATTTGCAACTTCTTATCCAAATTAATTACTACATCATTTAATTTGAATATCATTCATTACATACATATATATATCACATATATATATATATATATATATATATATATATATATATATATATATATATCCCATCTATTGATCCAATCAAATACTTAAATTCATTACACATAGAATTATAAAAACAAATAGATATTGCTTTAGCCAAATATTCTTTCTCATTTGAGCAACTTTCATCCAAAGAAAAAAGAATTAACATTGATTATTCCTTGCTCAAGTTGCTAAATCAACACTCGACCGATATGATATTTTGCTTAAGTATTATAACAACACTTGAAAGTTATAATAACACTTCATTGATATATATTTGGAAGAGAGATAATCAATTATGTCTCTTCATCACTTAACCATTAGAGTTTGAGTGTTTAAACCCTTGGAGCAGAGAGAATTTTAGCCTTTTCCTTACTTGAGCATCCAATGAGTTTTTGATCGACTAAACTCTAACAAGATAGAGAATTAGTTTGGTATCTTCATCGTTCAAGCTATGGACTATGGCTTGAAACATAATTCTTATCGTTTGAGTGACTAATTGAAAAATTGAACAATGGTGCTCACTCTTAACTTTAAATGTCATTACTTTTATATTCCTTGACCAACTCTCTCATTACTTGATCAACATTACTAAAATTCGATTGATCGAAGACATTTCTTCTTTTTACCTTCATAAAACATTTCTTTATCAACACAACTCAAATTTTTTTGTCTCTATTCAATTATTTACAAACATACAATTTATTCGACAATATAGATGTCAAAATTTTATATAATATATCTACTCATGAGTTCCATACATATACAACATCAAAGTGACATATTGTATCATCAGTAGTAAATATCCTAATTATAAACATGCACAATTTTATATAATCATAATTGTAACTTCTTTGATCACATTCCATAGGAATGGGATAGTAAGTGTACAATAAATTGTACCAAAAATTTCAACTTTTCACCTTAGAACTAAACATATTGAGGTTAGATATTATTTTCTAAGAAATTATATAGCAAAAAAATATTACATAATAAGGTATGCGAACACAAATCATCAACTAGTTGACATTTTCACTAAGCCTTTTACTAAAGGTCAATTCTATGAAATTAGAAGTCTAGATAATTTATGAATTTTCAGTTAAGTAAATTTGTGTTTCTGTGAATTTTAATTTTAATGTTTATGATGCACATTTTGCCTATTTTGATGCTTATAGTTTCTTTTCTAATTCATTGAAATGTGAAATGTTCAATTGATTTTACTTAAATAATGGATTAGATAACCAAATAACATCAAATATACCTGATTATCCTTTTTATAATGTTTATGCAATAAATAACCTATTATACATTGAGAGTGATTTTTTTCGTTATCACATCACTTGTTAAGGATAATCAATTACAAACATTCATAATTGATTATTCTAAAAGGTTTTATAAATTCTTTTTTTTTTCTCTAGCATATGTTATTCTCTATGATTATTTTCATGATTTTTTTGGGTTAATCATGCATTGTTTTCTTTCAAGGGTTGAAATGTTGTTCTCTTGAAGGTTTTCAAGAATGGTTTGATGTATTCCTATTGGTGTCCAAGGGCAGAACATATCCTCCTCCTTGGGTGTGTTCAAAAGTTGATTTGCTTATTTCATATCTTGTATATGCTTCACATGTGTTGAGTGTTTGTAAGACATATAAAGATAATGGATTTCGATTGTTTTAAGGTTGATTAGTTAAGATTAGATTTAAGATCTGCTTTGATCTAAACCACTATAAATCTGTACGCAATCTTTCTCATTCTTTCTTAATTTTTGCATATTGTTCTTTCATTTTTTTATATACATTATTTATCAATCTTAATTCCTCAATTAATTGCATTTCATTTTTAATTAGACTTGGTTTCAAGAAGAGTTTAAGAAGGGGTTGCTCTTTGTAATAAATTTATAAAAACAAATTCACCCCGACTTAGTTTAGCTTAGTCTCAATTTATTTTCTAACAAAATAAATCTAAATACTCTAGTGGCAATGTGTCTTCTTCTTCATATCACCCCCCGTTGGTTTAGCTTAGTCTCAATTTCTTTTCCAACAAAACAACCTAAGCACTCTATGGTGGTGCATCTTCTTCTTCATATCACCCCTCTTGATTTTTCTCCGTCATTCATCTTTGTCATTAACCTCTACCACATCGCAATCCTCAAATTAGACAAACAAACATTAATATTGTTGTAGTATGCGTCTTCTTCTTCACCTCAACCCTAAAAGTCTTACATTTTTCATTTTATTCAACCATTCTCCTGCGTTCGTTGCCATTGCGTGGGTAAAAAGCACACCAACAAATGGGTAATTTGTAATTATTTTGGTGCACACATTGTTCTAACCCAACCCGACAACATCGTTAGGAACGACCATCGCGCTTCTAAGGTATTGTCCACTTTGGAGCGTTGAATTTCATCAAATTTTTGTCCTTACAAAGTGTCTTAGAGAGTGAAAGGAGAAAGGAGTATTTAAACTACACTTGACCTCGACTCCTAAGCGATGTGAGACTATTGGGTGTACCATAATTCACATATAAGAAAATATTATTTGTACTAGGTATCATTAGCACAAAAAGTATAAATGTCTCAAGTTGTGTGTCATTATATTATCCTCTTAAGAATCTATTAAATATACCACATTTAAAGTTTAATCGTCATAATATCATAGGTTCCTATACATCTAAAGTTTTTAAAACTGTCCAGTAGTATCAAAACGGGCTAGCCCGACGGGCTGACCCGTCACTTTCTAATTTTTTTTAATTTTCTTTTAACTTTTTAAAAAATTTTGTCTATAAATATATATATATATATATATATATATATATATATATATATATTTGTTTATATAATATAGAACATTTATTTATTTTTAATTTTTAAACATTAGAACAAATAAAAGAGTTGGCAGACTAGGACGAGTTGACTCGTCTTTGACCTACTAGTTTGGTGAGTTAGACAGACCGGACCACAACGGATTAGTGAATTAGAAAACTCAGCCCGACCTACTCTTTTCTTGACGGGCTGACAGACCTAAAATTGTCCAAAGAATTCAAGATAAAAACTACAAAAACTTTTTCAAATACTACATTTTTTTGAAGCAAACCGAATGATAGCTCAACTTTTAACTACTACATTATTTTGTAATTAAATTGATATTTGAAAATTGGAACTTTCATATTTTAAAAAATTTGGATTCAATTAATCAAATTCAATCCAATTCACTCAAAACTAAATTAAATTGAATTTAACATAAAAGAAATAAAAAATAATAATTTAATATAATATAATATCTTTTAATAAATTAAATAATAAATTTATCACAGTCTTAGTCAACTCAATTCAACTCTGTGATAGAACTTTTACAAGAAAAATACTAGGACTTAGGAAAAAGAATATGGTAGATTTTATTCATTTTAATTTTAATTTTAATTTATTTTATTCATTTTTAATCATTATAAATTTATTATTGATACACAGTTAGTCTGATATTGTCTAAATTTTTTGGAATCATGATAGAATTAAATGTAACTCTAATCAGGAAAAAACTTACACTATTGATGTTGTTACAATCAGATTTGAGTTTCATGAAACTAATAACTTTGATCGAAGGAGACGTCAAAATATAAGAAGATAAATATGAAGAAAATCACTACTTTTATATCATTAAAAAAATCAAGTCCATCACTTAAATTAATAACCGACAAGATACCGGAAAGTCGTATTTCTAGTTTGAAGAGGGCCACATGTCCTCAGCGTATTTTTCTAATATTAAGTATACTATTTATTAATAAAAGACAAGTACAAATTAAAAAAAGAAGTATAAATATAAAAGGAAGTTTTGGAAAAATACAAAAATTAATAAACAATACTACTAACATTCTTCTTTCTTCATTATGCCGACCGGTGATAGCATGGAGAAGTTGAAAAGGTTGTGTTCTTGAAGAACCTGTGAACCACACGATCATCAAGCACACATCACAAGGCTTCAGTTTTAATTACCATGAAAACAACTTGTAATATCCAAAACCTTATATTATTGGACACTATTCTGTGGAGAAAAATGAAAATTTTATGCACCCTCATTCACACTATTAAGCAAAGTCTCAAAATAAATGGCAAATAATTAATGTTTCAAATTTTAAGGCTATTAATCGACAATTAAAATGTTTTTATGAAATTATAATATATAGTAAATCATTTCTACATGTATATATCATTTTTAATTTATCAATTCGTAAAATAATTTTTTTCTTTTGTATAAAAATAGCTTTGATTTTTATCTGATAATAAAGTAGGAAGTAGTATTATTATTATTATTTTCTAATAAATCTGACGCTTTATTTTAAGAAAAAAAAATGTCATTTCTTACACTTTTTCACTGTTATTATAAAAGCATTTAATATAAGTTAAATGCATTCAATGTCGCAAAAATGCAAAAATAAATAGAAAGAAAAGAAAGTAAGAGAAATAATAAAAGAGCGCTCTTATTTTGCTATTATGTTCTTTTCATTTGTCTTTAGATATTTTTTTTTCTAAAATGTAATTTTAGAATTTTTAAAGTTTTTTAATATATTATTATATAATATTCACTAGTAAAACTAAATGCATTTAATGTCATAAAAATAAATTCAAAGAAACGAAAGTAGGAGATAAATACAAAGAAAAAAAAAATCAATAAAAAGTGCTATTATTTTTATATTACTTCTTTTTCCATTTTTCTAAATTTTACATTTCCTCTAGAAGCTATACTTTCATAATTTAAAATTTTCAATTTACTATTATTTAATATTCACAAGTAATCATACATTCTTACAAATGCATTAAGTAAAAATAGTTAATCCAATACCAATATTTATTATTTTTAGATGTTTTTAATTTTATATATATATATATATATATATATATATATATTAATTTTAAATCTTAAACATCTTAAATATGTGAAAGAAAGAGGTGAGTGTAACCATTATTTTGATTTTGATTTTGATAATCAATTAAAATTATATAGTAGTACTCCATGTTCCACGAAAGTCTATTTTGAACACAAATAATGTAGTTCTCTGGGACATTGTCTTTTGGTGAAAAACAATTTAATTATGTTATTAAAATAATAAAATTTTGAAGTGTCTTTTATATACATACATAATTCATTATACAGTATCCATAATTTATTGTGGATTATTTATAATTAATTATAATTTTTTTAATTTTCATTAATAAATAATAAAAAAAGGAATAAATAAAATAATTTTATTTAGAAATACTTTGAGCTCATTTAAGTAGTTGTACACTTGATTTGTGTTTTAGTTTCTCATGTATTTTTCACATAATCCGAAGTAGGGATGTGTTTATGAATGTTTCCACTGTTACCATAATAATGAATGCCGACTGATTTGTGTGTGTGAAATGTTAATATAGAAAGAGAGTGAAGGGTGGACGCATGATTGACTTTTGCAATGCTTGAGTAAATGCTTCTTTTGACTCTTTTTCCTAATTTTACCACCTCAGTTTTTTTGTGCAGTCAGCCATTAACCCAACAAGTTCTTCTCTTTCCCTATATATATATCACTCATGGAAAATAGACAACCCAGTCCCAGTTGCAGAACCTTGTCTTTGCGTTTCAAACACCCCCAACACAAGAAGGAAAGAAGAAAAAGGAGCAAGAGAAAATAAAAGTATCACTATCTACACCTTTTTTTATTTTCCTTCATACCAAATGGGAAGACCACCTTGCTGTGACAAAATTGGGATTAAGAAAGGGCCATGGACTCCTGAGGAAGACATCATCTTGGTCTCTTACATTCAAGAACATGGACCCGGGAATTGGAGATTGGTTCCCTCAAATACAGGTAACTAAATTCAACCTATGCTTTTATTGTTTCTTCCCTCTTCTTCCTTTTCATTCTTCTGCAACCAGGCTACTTTAATGAAATTGGTGAAGTTATGATGATTCCATTAATTTTTCCTTTTTTGTTCCAGGGTTGATGAGATGCAGCAAAAGCTGCAGACTCAGATGGACCAACTATCTCCGACCTGGAATCAAACGAGGGAATTTCACCGATCATGAAGAGAAAATGATAATCCACCTCCAAGCCCTTTTGGGTAACAGGTACCAAATATATTTAGCTCTTGATAGTTTAAAGTTTGGATTTTTATCTGAATGTAAAAGGTTGGGAATTTTGTATAAAAGAAAAACTTTTTGGGATGCGTTTGATTTGATTTTGATAAAGATGAATTTATGACGGGTGCAGATGGGCTGCAATAGCGTCGTATCTTCCACAGAGGACAGACAATGACATAAAGAATTACTGGAATACCCATTTGAAAAAGAAGCTGAAGAAGATGCAGAGTGAGGAGGGTGATGATGAAGGTAACAATTACGACAAGGGAAACTCGTGTTCGCAGCTAAAGGGTCAGTGGGAGAGAAGACTTCAAACAGATATCCACATGGCAAAACAAGCCTTATGCGAGGCTTTGTCTCTCGACAAACCAACCCAAATCTTCCCCGAGACCAAACTACCCTCCACTTCTTCTTCTTCCCAATGTTTCCACCCCGCATCACCAAACAAAACAGCAACATCCTTGTACGCCTCCAGCACAGAGAACATAGCGAGGTTGTTGGACAATTGGATGAAAAAATCCCCAAACAAAACCGAAACAAACTGCTCCATCAGCAACAACAACATGGTAACCACAGGGTCTAGTTCGAGCGAGGGAACGCAAAGCACCGTGACATGCACGCAGGACCACCTTGACTCCTTGTGGAGCTTCAAGTCTGAACGTTCGCAATCCGAAGAGAACACGAACTTGGTGGAGAGTAAGCCAATCGTGGAGACGCAAGTGCCTCTGATGCTGCTGGAGAATTGGCTTTTCGACGATGGTGCACCTCAGTGCAACGAAGATCTCATCAACATGTCACTGGAGGAAAGTACAGATGGGTTGTTCTAGTTGTTCCAGTTGTTCTAGTCCTAGATCGATGTAACCAAATCAAGACCAAAAAAGTCTTGAAAAGAAAGAAAGAATGCGTGTGAGTGTGTGTGTGTGAATTAGACTTTTAAGTTATTGCAAATGAAACTACTTTTCTAGGTCCCCAGTAGGAAGGTAACTCCACGATACAAACAAAAGTGTACATTACAAGTACATCTATAACTATAACTATCATCATTACCTATCTTATCTTATCTACCATAATAATAACTTCAGTTCAATATACATGCTTTTTCTTTTTTTACATTTAGCACGGGTTACGCAACATCTCATTGCAATTCCTTTTTAATTTCTCTTCGATCAAAATTAATCGTGTAATTAAATGAATTTCAACTTTTTCTTATTTCTCAAATCAAAAGAAAATTAATTCCTTTCTCACCTTGCTGGCACTTTGGTTTTACACCAGCAAAGTGGTGATAGGTCTGAGACTTTTTGGTCCCTTTTTCTAAGTGTATTTGTCGTTCATGCGCTTAATGTTTCACATGTATTCAGATTCAATGGGACTAAAATTATATGAACACAAAATGACGAAAAGCAATATAAATGATATATCAAATCCATTTTTCACATTTTAATACAATGCATACTTGGGTTTTTTTATTTTATTTTACGAATCTATACATTTTTTTATAGGCTTTTGGGTTCTTTATGCTAAGGTGGTGGTAACATTATTATCTGCTGCATGTCTTTCCCCTCTCAATAAAAAAGCCTGGTTATCACTTTTTGATACATTTGTTGACTTACTTAAATTTAATTAAAAAATATTAGTTATCCATTATTTTTCATCTATATGTGAAAATTTGTGGTTGCTATAAGTACTATTTTGGTTGAATAATTATTAATTATTTTTTTCTTCATGAATTTGACACTAACCATGCCTTTATCTATTAAAATTTTTCTTTAGCGACTTGTTCAGTATGTTTTTAATTAAATATACGAAGAATATGGTGATATTAAAGGAAAGAAGCTACACGTGAGAATGTTTTAGCAGAAAAGTCATGTTTAATCTCTTTTAAGGTTTATTTTTTTTAGAACCAACTCAATTTATCTATATTTATATATAAAGAAATTTGTTTTTTGGTGTTTATATTTACTTTTCAATTTTATCCTTTAAATATAATTTTTTTCTAAATTAAAATAATTATTTCACTACTTTTATTCTTTAAATGACTATATTTTTTAAAAAAATTATTTGATTTTTTTAATTTTTATTATCATAAAATAAATAAACACACATGTATATAATAAGCGCATTTTGTTTTTTTCAGCAATGTTACAAAAATATTATTCTGTAGTCTAACGTGTTGAAGGATGTATGAGGAAGAGAAAAAGGTATAATATTATACAATTTGTTGAAATTCCCAAAATCACACCAAAAGGTTGTAAAGGATTATCTAGAAAACCTTTTATATTATTATATTTATTCATTCCACAAGTTGTTATCTTATTAACGTTATCACCTTACTTCCAAATTTAACGAAATATGTAACATGTATTATACATATACTTAGATTCATATACATACGTACGTAACCACGTACGTTTTATATATATATATATATATATATATATATATATATATATATATATATATATATATATATATATATATATATATATAAAAATACATTTTATATATATATATATATATATATATATATATATATATATATATATATATATATATATATATATATATATTCAAGAGTTTGAAGGTAGCGCGTGTGCGCACATATACGCTTACGTATGGCCATACAAACAAAAACACAACATGTACCGTAGATATGTTTATGCTTAACTGTATCAACTCATATTGTTCAAACTGCATATATATTATTGTATTATGAATCTAGATGGGCACATTTTTTTTTTCGATAATTACTTTTAAAAGAAAAATAAAATAGTTTTCTTATAAATTAAGATTAGCTCAAACATAATAAAGTTATAACAAGAATTTATGTAATCATATTGTTTACAAATTAATTTCTACCTAATATAATTTAGTTTCTAAAAAGATTGTTTCATTTTTTATTTAATAGAAAAATTTGTCAAAACATATAATTAGTATATATACTTTTTTACAAATTTGAAGGGAACGCAGGTCTCCATACACACACGTGTAGCATGCATAAACACATGCTTTGTACCATACCGAACAGTGTTGCGACGCAACGTTAAAGTTCGTGATTTACACGTTTCATTAGATCGAAAGACACCTTTTTCACATTCATGTAAAACTGTAAGATATAAAACTTTTTTTTTGTGATTTTTTTTTCAGTATATATACATAATTGTATAAGCGTTTGAGAAATGGGTAGTTCTTTTATAATCATTTCATTCTTTTTCGAAAGATTATTTCCTATGAATTTATATGTTAATTTTTTATAAATTAGATACTTTTAAACATATTTAGAAATATAATATTACTTGAAACAAAATTTACTTCGGATGATGTATACTGTGTCTCCAAAATTAAAGATAGAAAGTATAGAAAAATAAAAGAAAAAATAGACAAAATTCACCTCTTGACACCGATGTCTGCTATAATTTAAGGGAAAACATAAAATTAGGAATATGCATTTTAAGTTTTTTATTTGAGTGATCAATTGTATTGGGTGTTCTTGAGATGTTTTTAAGTTTTAAATGTATTTAATGTTTATAATTTAAGAAAACTCTTAAAATATCACAATTTGGTGATTTAGTTTAATTTTGCAATTTTTTTCTAAAAGTATCCTATCTTTATATTTGAACAGTCTATAAATGAAGTATTTTATTTGAAGTAATTATGCTATATACATTTTCAAACAATTTATCTCTTGAATGAAGACAAGATTGGAAACAGTTAGTGGGACGTAAAAGATAAACTTGCATTGTCGGCAACATATAAAAACCTTGTAATTATTACTTAAAAAAAAACTTAATAAATCTATGTGTAAAATATGAATGAACTTGGTCCTCATAATAATATATAGCTTCACTCTTTTGATTTAATGCTATTGAATAAGCTTGAATTTATACTGCAAAATAAAGGGGCCATGTCTCCTCATGATCCAGGCCTTTTTCTATAAATGGTTGCTGGCATCCAACAAAGAAATTAATTATTCACCTTTAATTGAAATTAATTAAATATAAATATGAAATAAATATATTAACAACACGTGACATGATAAGATAGAGAGGTGGGACATGCAAAAATAGAAGAAGATATTATCAAAAGTCTAAATGAAAAGGATGGAATCACAAACATGTAATTATTAGTAAAACTCATTTAATCCGTTTCATTGGGAAAGAATCTAATTCAGTTCAACTATGTGAATACGTTGTTCTAAATCCTTAACAATATAAATAACAACTATAATAAGAAATAATAAAAATATCCTATCAATAACTCTGATAGTGTTTTGTTTACGAAAATGTAATGCTGGTATACGGAACAAAATGGATTTTTTTTCAAAAAATGGGTTAGTATGCCCGCGAAATTACCAAATGCGGCAGAAAATTTACAAGTCTGGTCAAGTTGTATGGAGGGAGTGCAATATCTAAATAAATAGAAGTCGTCGTATAGATAATGTTCCGTCAAGCGATCAAACTAATATTATTTATACGTAATAATTTTAATATTATCAAGACAGTAGTCAAAAAATTAGTACGAATAAAGTCAATTCTTAGTCTTCCAACGAACATAAAATTAATTTATATTAAACTAGTTTTTATAAAAATTATACAAAATAGTTAATCAAATAAAATTGAAAAAAATAACAGAATTGATAAAAATAAAAAGATATAAAAAAATATAATGATAAAAAAAATTGATTTCATTGTTTTTTCAAAATAGATCAATCATCGGTTATCTAAAAATTATTACTCAATTAATTATTATTCTAGATTTACAAATTAATCAATGTAAAGTTTCAAAAAATTTGTTGGCGTTCTCACTTCTAACCAAAATACAATCTCAATTAAAAATGATAACTTTTAGACAGGGGTGACTCAACGATTTGGGAGACCTAAAAAAAATTTAAAACATGAGCACTTTTATTTAAAATTTATTTTTTGAGTTTTTTTCGATGCAAATTTTTTTATTAAATTGTTATAATTAATTTCATTTAACATTTCTTTCTCAATAGATAATAGGACTAATTCGTCTAATCTTTCTTGAGACATTGTTGATCTTAAATAATCTTTTATTATCTTTAGCTTTGAGAAACTTCTTTCGGCGGAAATAACTGACACTAAAATTATTAACATTATTCTATAAGTTATATATACATTTGGAAAAGAATTTAGTCTTTTTATATAATTAAGAATGTGAATTTGTTTATTATTTTCCAAACCTATAATTTCTCTTATAATATTTAATTCTGAAATTAAATCAAATTCATCAATATCCAACGAATTATCATGTTTTAAAGATTTTGCAAGGTTTAAGTATATTTCTTTAAAAAATGAAATATCTACACACCGTAATACACAAGACATTTGCACTTTTTCGTTCATAGCTCATTTTTGTTATGTAATTAAAGTCTAAATTATTCTTTTCTTTTGAATTTTTGAATAGCCTGATTCAAATTTGCTAGTTGACATATCAATATATTTTTTTATGAAATAAAAAATGATAATATATAAAACATTACTAAAGATAAATATATAAAACAAATTAATTAAAACAATAAAACTTGGTTTCAGTTTTCAAGAAAATAAACTCGATAGTAGATTTGTAATATCTTAAAGTCTCAAGTCTCTTTTTTGTTCTTAAGTCTCAACTTTTTCACAAACTTGCAAAGTTGTTTATTTTAAAATTAGTCATTAATAAAAATAATTAAAAAAATATTGTTCTTCTAAACTCGATAATAAGTTTTTTTTTCCTAAATTTGAATTATCTTTCTACATAAAACTCAACTTTAAATTATATGCTTCGATTAATCTATTATCCACGAAAAGACTAAACTATAATCTAATTAATAGTTTTGTAAAAAAAAATCAGTTTCTCCTCAATATACATGCAAAAAAAAAAACTCTCGAAATTCATATATATAAAAGTACCAAAAAACAAAATTACGCAAAAGAAACACGTTTCTAATTCTAATACAAATTCAAAATAGAATAAAAATAACAATGCAAATAAAAAGAAAAAACATACTAACAAAAAATGAGGATGAAAAGATTGGTACACACTGACAACATGAGATTCAAGATATTTAAATGATGTAATCTGTCAAAATCTTAGAAAAATGACTATTAGAAAAAACTAAAGTAAGGAGAGGTAAGAGAAGTCATAGAGAGATAAAAGAAGAAAATAAAATTGAGATTGATTATAAGAGACCAAAGACAACTAATCATTCTCTTTCTTGTAAACAAAATTATAATTTACTAAAAATATGTTTTAACTCATTAATTATCATTTTTACTACCAATAAAAATTAGCATACACTAATAATAATTTAATTAAATTTTATTCCCAAACATAAACTTATAATTAATTTAATAGAGTCATATTAATAATAAAATATTTTTTTAGGCCTTTTTAAATTTAAACATACTTTATAATTAGTTTAATAAAAGTATATTTAATTAGTACTAAAAAAATTGATTTTTTTTAAACATGATATTATAATTAATTTAATAGAAAAATATTAGTAATAAAAAAAAATTGTTGAATTCTTCTTATTCTTGAAACTTAAAATAAGTACGTTACTCGCTTTACCCTGAATCTACACTGCTTTATATTACGTTTAGATGCCCTAAATGACTTTTATCTTGTTCCTTGGATATTACATAATGGATAGATCAGATTATACACCTTTTTACGTTACGTACTTTGTTGCCTTCTCACATTCAGAGAGAAGAAAATGCTGTTGGATTAGGTAATCTTTGCGTTTCAGGTAAGCATTTCTTTTCTTGTTTTAATAAATTTTTTACTTGATATAATAAAACAGGTAACAATATTTGAATAAAGAATAATCAATACAACTTTTTTTAATGTTTTTAGTAGCTAATCCATTTTAATTTCATGTTCTCCTATATTCACTCTTTGTATATTAGCGTGTTTTTTATTCTTAATCTTGACTTTGAATAACAGGTTTAAAATTGTAAAATTTATTATCTAGTCATATTAAAAATTTATCTATTAATTCTATTGAAAACTTTTTTAACAACCTTCTTTTACAAATAAAGAAGATGTCTATATCTCTTTTAGATTGTGTTTGCTTTTGACAATGTATTGTGTTTGTGGATAGATATGCAAGTGAGCATGTGATGTGAATGGGATGGGTAGGGTACGGATAGTAGTTCATTCGTATCTTATCTACTAGATAAAAATTTGTCTCGTACCCGTATTCATATCTATGCGGATATCTGTTTATGCAGATACTCATATATTTTTTAAATATTCATGGATATTCACGGATACACGCGGATATTTACAAAAATAAATTTTTAATATTTAATAACAAATTTTAACTATAAATTCAAATAAAAATACAATACATAACATTTATAAATTTCAAACAACGTGCAAATAACCCCTTTAAATAATATTGAATGATATTTTACAAATAAATGGAGATTTTTTAAAACCAATTGATAAAAAACAACTCATTTAAAATCAATGTGTTAATATTTTAATTATTTTTTTAATTTAAATTAGAGTATAGCAGGTATGGGTATCCACGAGTACAGATATCCACGGATACTATGATACTCGTATCCGCGCCGTTTAACATGCGGGTATTAAAAATATCATGTACCCATTATTCGCGAATATCCATTTTCTATCCATTGTGAGTTTTATCCGTAGATACCTGCAAATACAAATTTTTTTGACATCGTAATATTGTTTGTTTCCAAGTACTTGAAGGTGACTCCAGGTGATGATTTGTGGGAGATACAAAATTTTCATCTTCACATGTTAGCATATTCAAGATGATTTACTATTTATGCAAAATTGAAAGACCACATTGCCGTCACGTATTATGGATTGTTGGATGATGATTTATCCATGTACTCAAAACCTTTTAAAAATAACCATTTAATAAATTTTATTTCAACAATATATATTATATTTAAATTAATCAATAAGTAAACTAATAATGAAAGATAAAATTGAATTGAAAATTTAAATTAATTGGAAAATAATTGTATATGATAAATAAAATTAGATGTATAAATTAATTAGTTTGTTTTATTTAAAATTAACTTTAAGTAATTGTATTTTATTTTCTATAAAATTTAAATATAAAGGAAAAAATGTAAACTTACAAATTAATCTATTAAAACTTTTATTTTATCAATCATATCATCCAAATTATTTCTAAACTTTCATAAAGTTTACTTCTAAACCTTTTCACTCTCACCTTTAAATCCTTTAAAACAAACTTCACTTTTAAATCTCCTCAAATTCATTCACTCACCCCCTCTCAAATCCATCTTAAAAAACAAAGACACCCTTAACCTTAATGAATAGTGAGATGATTATATGCGAGGAGACAAATACAAATCTAAAAATTAGAAGAAAGAAAGTTTAAGAAACTTAAATATTTAGTGGAATTCTATGATAAATATAATATTTGTGTATCTAGCTAAAACGTAATGTGCATTTAAATCTTTATGTTCTCAGAAGATTGGGATAGTCCAATAAAACCATAGATATGAAATGCTTAAGACGTTTGACTTCACTTCTCTTCCCTCCCAACGAGCCACATGAGGTAGGGTACCTGCAAAAAGTACTATGATGTTTAAGTCAATGTTTGGTTGTTGTTGGGTTGGGTTGAGAAAAAATAAGGTTTTACAAAAGTGGGTTGAATTCAACCCGACTCACTTAACCCACAGGTTCGAGTTGGATTGAGAGTGTGTTGACCCACTTAATCCACCAACACTTTTTTACAATTTTTTTTAATAATTATTTACTACTACTAATTATATAGGTTCACAATTTCATATTTTTAAATGTTAAAATGTTTCTCAATAATATTTGAATAGTTTGAATATTTAATTAATTTGATTGTCAAGTTATATACGTTGATACTTTACTTTTTAACTATAATCTTTATAGTAAATTACTCAAGCAACCGTCTTATAAACAATGTTTTCTAAATTAGCATGACAAAAATGTCTAGTTTTTTTATTTATATTTTTTTGAATAGCATGATAGAAAATATGTAATATTAGTCATGTTTTCTTGAACTATATGGACGTTTTCTTGAAAAGAATTCATCATATATTGGTAGCATGATCAAGACATTGGTTCTTTGATTTTACTGTGTCTGTCATCTCATAGGTTGCTTAAAAATTTATTTAAATATTTGAATACTTAAAAATAAATACATAAATAATTTTTATGTTGGGTTGACCACTTAACCCATCAACCCGTGGTGGGTTGAATCGGGTTGTAAATTTTCCGCCTTACCATAAAGTGAACTTGGTTAGATTCACTCATTTTCAATCCGACTCGTGGTGAGCCAACTCATGTGAGTCGAGTTGACTCACTTTGACATGTCTAATCACAATGTTAGGGTCCTCAACAAGAGATTTGAATAAAAACTAAAGTAAAAAGACTTCAAGAAGTATTTTTAATCTAAGGTCAAAACTCTTCTAACAGAAAGTATTTTAAAACATAATGGTTTTTATTTCATGTCATTTAGTTTTGAAATGAAAGATGAGTGACAATTTCAATGGATTAAAACAAGGTTTATAAATAAGTTTTTAGGATATTAATTTATTAAAATAATACTTTAATATGTGCAGGACACATCGTAATACATACATTACAAAAAAAAAAAAAACAGCTTACAAACCTGTGTTATTTGTTTTTAGTCTTGATATAGTTGGGGAAAGAAATCTTATAATATATTTTAATTTGTGCTCTATATTTAGGTATTATATTTGTTTTGGTCTCTATATTTGTTTTTAGACTCAATTGAGTCTAATTTTTATTAAGGATAATGATATTTTGACCTATTTTTTGATTCACTTTTAACTCATTACTTCAATTATTATTAGATCATCTATTTTTATTTTTTTTTAATAATGTGATCTGATGTAATAATTTGATGCTGATTGGAGTGGTAGATTAAAAGTGAGCCAAAAAAATTGAGTCAAAATATCATTATCCTTTTATTAATTAGAATCAATATAGTCCCTTCCGGTAAATTGACATTAACATCATTTAGAAGATAACCACGTGTTATTCTAATAAAATATTTAATTATTAATTTGGTCTATATATTTTCTCTTTTTACTCAATTGAGTCTCTATATTGTTTAAATAACGCATTAACATAATTAGGAGGTGATCACGTATGATTCCAAACACTCTTTTTTGGCAACACAATCCCACCAAGTTCGTCTCCTTCATATCCAAGATCGAGTTCTTTAAATCTAAGATCACAAATCCAAGTTCTTCATTTTTGTCTACTACATCGTTAGAGATGGATACATGAACTTAATTGTGGCTTTCAGATTCGTTATTGGATCCATGGAGAACGATGTTGACACAAAAGAGACCACATTGTCTTCATTTAAAAAATGTAGGGACTCAATTGAGTTAGAAGAAAAATATATGGACCAACTTACTAATTAAACATTTTATTTGACTGACACAAAGGCACATTTCAAACGTTGTTAGCGCCAATTTAACCGAAGAAATCACATTGACTTAAATTAAAAAATTTGGGCTAAATTGAATAAAAAACAAATATAAAGACCAAAGCGAATCAAAAACCTAAATTTAAGGACCAAATTACTAATTAAACTATGGCTTAACTACTTGGATGGTCCCACTTTAGTGGTAATGTGTCAATTTGGTTCCTACTTTAAAAAAAAAAAAATTAATTGTGTCCCAACTTTTGAAAAAGTATCTCAATTATGTCTTTTTCAAAAGAAAAATTAGTAATGACATTAACGACATGATACATGCCAATCTGTATTATATTTTAATTTTTTGTTTTTTGCAAAAAATTATTATTGACATGTGTCAGGTTTTTGATGTGACACATGACACTGATAGTACCACACCACGTGACAGGACAATGCTGCATGGTATTGTTCTACTACGTGGCACACCAGGGACCAACATGACAACAAAAAGTTTTGCAAAAAAAATTAAAAAAATTAAAAGAAAATGAAAAAATTACATATTGATACGCGACATACCGTTAATGTTGTTAATATTATTTTTAGTGAACCTAATTGAAACACTTTTTCAGAAGTAATGACACAATTGAAACTTTTTTTTTAAAATGGAGACCAAAATTCATATACTACCACCAAAGCAGAAACTATCTGAATAATTAAAGCTTAAACTATTTGTCAAATTATTCATTTGTAAAGATATCTTCATTGTATATTTTTTCTACAAAAAATATTTTGAAGTTCAAGTGCTTTATTCATTTTTATATGTAAGTAAAAGTAACACTTAATTTATATGTACACACTTTGTAATCAATTTTTAGGTAATAAAATCTTTTTAAAAATATGAATATTACTCAAACATTTAGGTAAATTAATATAATTCATCTATATCATTTTTATTTAATAGATAATTGTTAGGATTTAGCGCTCACCACTAGACCAAATTATTCATTTGTAAAGATGTCTTCATTGTATATTTTTTCTACGAAAAATATTTTGAAGTTCAACTCCGTTATTCATTTTTATATGTAACTAAAAGTAACACTTAATTTATATGTACTCACTTTGTAATCAATTTTTAGGTAATAAAATCTGTTAAAAATATGAACATTACTCAAACATTTAGGTAAATTAATATAATTCATCTATATCATTTTTATTTAACAGATAATTGTTAGTGTATTTAATAAGATCCTCGAAAAATATTGTTTGTTCGATTCTGATACCAATTGGTAGGATCGAGCGCTTACCATCAGGCCAAAAGCTATCAACTTTAGTCAGGGCATAACTCTTTTTACTTAAGAGTATAACACAAGCCCAAGTGTCATGATTCAATTGTGACTTGACCCACTTAGCCTCTGTCACAGGACAATTGATGTCATCTGCACCAATCTCCCCTTCAGCAATTGTCCTAATAGAAATCCCACACTTGGATTGTGACATGGTTCACCCGACCTCCGTCATGGGACAATTGTGCAACCAGCAACAATCTCCCCCTTAACAATGGGCTCTGATACTAATTGTTAGGATCAAATGCTTATCACTAGGCAAAAAACTATAACCTCTAGTAATGGCGTAACTCTTTTTATTCAAGAGTATAAAACAAGCTCAAATATCACGATTCGATTGTAACCCGACCCACTTGGCTTTTGTCATAGGACAATTGATGTCACCTGCAATAATTTTCCCCTTAACAATTGTTCTATTAGAAATCTCACTTAAATTGTGACTTAATCCACCCAATCTCCACTACGGGACAATTGTGCAACCCGCAACAATAACTTCCACTAAATATTAATATAGAATTCTCGAAAAATATTCTTTGTTCTAATCCATCAACCATAGTTTAAAAAATATGAAAAAGTTTTTAGCGGTTGTCGAAGTTATAAAAGGCATGTTGATAAATAAAGTATTACCAACTACTTATAACATGGTAAAGGAGCACCTGGTAGCTACACACAGATGCAATCATCATAAGAATATTGTATTAATATTGTTTGCATTATTTATCGAAGGAAGCAAAGAAAGAAAAGAAGAGAAGTGAAGAAACGTGGCTATATCTAAAATTCAAATTCTGATTCATTTGCAACCTATGCTTCATTGATTGGGCGGAAACTCGTGGATGTAAGGAAACAAAGGGCGTTGCTATCTCACACCGCGCAATAAATTACTTAAATCTTCTGCCACACATAAAACCCTCGCCTTCTCCCAGGGCCTGGGGGACCCAACACCTTTTCTAATCACTTCTTTTTCTATAGGTTAGAAAAATACTTTTATTTTTGCAATTTTTATTTTTATTAAATAATAAATACCAACAAGGTCCAACAAATCTTGTTGAGATAAATAACGATATTGTAGTAGAAAATAAATTTAAATATAATTTACTTTTACAAAATTAAATTTGTAAAGTGTAAATTGTCTTTCCTTAAATGGACTCATCTCTTCTTTTCTATATAAGATCTTTAAGTATAAATTTTTAAATTGGTAACACAATATGAATATGTCATATACCAGAATCTAAATTTGTCACGTGTTAAAATTTAGGTCATTTTTTTTTACTCATCTGATTTTAATATGTGACATTTCTAAGTAAAAGATGATTAAAATTTTGACAATGATAAAATCATATTTTGACACTAAATATTTCTAAACAAAATCAAATCATGTTCTTATAAAAATAAAGACTCATTCGAATCTTTTCAAAGAAATAAAATTCTTGAGAGAAAAAGAATATGTGAAATAAGTTAAAAGTTAATTAAATTTTGGAAATAAAATTACTAATTAAGTTATTTTTAATACAATACTTTAATATTTTCCTAGAAGTAGTTTTCTCTGGTGATTATTATTGTTATTAATTTTTATATGTTGTAAAAAGTGAATAAATATTTCTGAGAAAAGTATAAACAAAGTTCGTAAACAGTTGAGTAGGGTTAATATTTGAGTAGAAGATAGTAATAGATGGTACGTGGTGATAAAGAAAAGTTGGTGTTATGTTTAGGTAGTGAAGGTTAGATTTGGGCCCAAGGAATTAAAAAGAGTAGGATCGTGTTGGACCCTATCAACAATATCTCCAATGTGCTTCACCAAAGTGTTTCCTTTTCAATCTCACCATGCATGCTTCAATCAATGCCGTCCCTTATGTATTTATTAATTCTCACCATCTTTTCAATATTTACATCATCCACGTCACAATTATCTTCCTTTTTCAATAACCAAATTCAAATATTTCCCAATCTTATTAAGACTTTTCTCAATTAAAAACTTCTTCAATACTTTTTAATATAATTTTCTCTATAATTATAGTCAGATTTAGTTAAGTAGGATGTACTTATTCAATATTTTTCTTCACATGTGAAATAAAATTAATGCAATATACGTGTAGAAGAAAAAAAGTTTATTACACTACCTTGTAAAAGTTCTAACAACTTTGTATAGGAATTATGCATTAAAACTACATTTAGTTTAAATATATTATTTTAGCAAAAATTATTTATCAATATTTATCAGAATTCTTTTGATCATGTTTATTTTTCTTCTTAAAAGAATAATGAATGTGATCTCATCTTTCTATTTAAAGAAGTCTAGAATGGTTGATAAATGTTTTTTATGTCTAAATTTTATAAATAAAAATGTCTTTTTAAAGTCTAATCACACAATTAATGAATCTATTATATAAAGCTATTTACATTATTAATGAAATGTAGGCCTTAACTTAAAAGGATTTTCTTGCGGTTAACATTCCTCCTCGAAGATAATAAATAGATTTTTTTTTTTCATTGACATGATTGATACATTATTTTAAAGCTCCCAATTAAATAAATAGTAATCCATGCTTGTGGGGGCATGCTTATTTGTGTATTAAATTTTTTTGTATAGATTGAACTATTAGTTACTACCTTTGCATAACAGGACCATGTGGCCATTATTTTTTTCTGAGAAAAAATTCCTTTTAAATAATTTTTGTGTATAATAATATACATTTTTTTTATTTTCTCCGTTTATTGTTTCCATTTAGCCTTTTAACATTTTTGTTTTCATTTTTCAAACAATTGTCTGTAATATAAAAACTTTCATTAATTTCTTTCCGTATACTGTTTGAAAATTTGATCTTCAGATTATTAATTTTAAGCATTGCAAAAATGGCTACTTATATATTGTCTTACTTCTTCACAGATTTTTCAACATAAATCCATTCAGGGAAGAAACTGTTTACAAAACAATAATTTAATTAGTAGCATGAGCTTGTCACTATAAAAACTTTGGAGAATTGTTTTTTTACTTATACACCTTCAAAAATCAAATAATAGGTTAACTTAATAATCCTAATTAAATTAATTTTCTAATTAATACATCGAAATTTCAAATAAAGTAAAAATAAAAAGAAATTTGAATGTAGAGAGTCCTCATGAGAATTTTAAATTTTACTATCAGAATGTAACTATATGAGTTCCGAATGTTCATATATGTAATGTTTGTATATTGTGTTTTTTTTTTAATATTGTTTAGTGCATTATTAATTTTATACTGTTTATAATGTGCAATATTTTAGCCATACGCCACAATTCCATAAAAAATAAAAAATTTACATTTTTCCCTCTAATCATTTTTACATAAATGCTTTTGAAAAAATAAAAATAATTTTTGTACAAGTTAAAATTAGTTTATAAATTCAAAATTAAAAGTCTAGGTAAGTTAGATGACAGAAAATTAATTTTAGCTTATAAAAAGCTCAATTTAATTTCGTTCGTGGGCCGGTCCACATATACCTCTTTAGTTAGTCAACTTTAGTTGACTCTTAATTTTTGCACCCCGTAATTTCTTTATTCCTCCACTTTTATAAAATGTCAAAAGTATCCCTTTAGACGTATGATGCACAGAGACGATATGTGTATCGGATACGTGGATACGACACGTATCCGATACGTTGATACATTTATTTTGAAAATATTAGGAAATGATACATAATAGATATGTGATATATGAATATTAAAAAATGTACAATAATTCATAAAAACATAATAAATATATGGTTGTTATTATGTGAATCCAATTTAAAACTATAGTATTGAAGTTGTCAACATAAACAATATAAATTATTGTCATCATAAAAGTACTACTACAAGAAAATTCTTAAATAATGACCAATTTTAGTAACCAAAAATAGGTTAAAGACCAATTTTACTTAGAGACAAATTATTTTGGTAGCCAAAACCTTGGTAGCTAATGTTAGTGACCAATTTAGAAACCAAATATTTTGATAGTCAAAAAACCTTGGTAGCTAATATTAATGAACAATTTAGAAACAATTCATAATAGAGACTATTTTACTTATTAATTTATTATCAATTTAGAAACCAATTATAATTTTTTGAAACTATTTTAGTTGTCAATTTAGTTTTTAAATTGGTACCTAAATTAGTCACTATATAGTGATCAATATTTGTTGTCATAAAATTATTCATTATTTAAATATTTTCTTGTAGTGTACTATGATTTTATAAATTAGATACTTCATTAGATAAATATTGGTAAAGTATCCTAAAGTATCGGACACAAATACATGTCAAACACATATACCTACGTGACCAAAGTTGAAGTATCGGGATATCATAACTTCAGACAGAATTTAAACATTTGGATGTTGTATTTTAAATTATAGAATTCAAAATATTGTTTAATATTTTGAACGGTAGAATTTTAAATATATTTTCGAATAACAGAATTCTTTTGTTCTTTTTTTTTTTTCACTTTCTTATTGAAAATTCAAAACTAACTACTTTTACTTTCTAATTGACAAATTCAAAGTTAACTTTTTCAAATCTAGAAATAATTTAGTATTTAGAAATTGAAGATCAAAACTTCGTTTCATTTTCGGATTGTAAAACAAGTTTCAGATCAAAACTTTATATAAAACAAAATAGTTGGATTGACTCCTTTACAAATGAAATAATTAATTCTAGATTAAATAATCTAGAAGTACAAAAATTAATAAAAAAATATATAATCTAAAATCGATGTTTAAATTAAATAATCTAAAAATTTGTGTTGAATTGTGCAAATAACTTTAAAAATAAATGATTTTGGGTTATGTAATCCAAAATATAAAACTAATTTTTAAATTTCAAGTTTTAAATTATTAAATCTGAAAATTTCCGGACCAAACTGTATGGAAGGATAATTTTAAGATTTTGGACACCAATGCATGTGTAGAAGGAAACTATGGCGTGCAAAAGGAAAAATCCCTTTAATGGGTGCTCACTCACTCTAAAAAATATGTCATCTTGGTGGTTATAGTCTAAGAATATAGTGGGTCTTTGGTTATGAATTAACGGTCTTTTATTCTTGCACTACCTTTTATCTTTGTACACTCCCATAAAAATTGTAATCTCCAAAATATCCTTCATTAAAATTATAATCAAAATCTCTGCATCACTTTATTTTTTTTACACTTTTTAGGTATTCCATAAGTATTTTTAGGTTTAGAAAATGTCTTTCAAAACAATCAATTTAAAAAGTATGAAAATATACATTGCAGATTGACTGTTTCAAAATATATTCTGATCTGAAAATATATCCTAAACCCTAAAATATATTTTGAAACTTTCATTCTCGAATACAAAAAGAAATTCCAAAATATGTGTTTTGAAAGTTATTCTTAAATTTGGAAATATATTTTGAAACATCTCTTCCGGAAATTTTCTTTTGTATGTGCAAGTTCATTAACTTTGACCTCTACGGAGTTGCTACAAGATTACACTCCTCCATTCTAAATTTCTTCATGCTAAATTTCTTCAACATTTCCCTTCTTAGTTTAAAAAAATTCCATTTCTATGTAGTATCTCAACCTTCCTAGGCCAGTAATTTCAAATTCCATCATTAAGACACGTTTAAACTTTTGTTTCAGTGATGTTACTCCCTATAATTAGTAAATCATCAACATAGATACACATTAGTATCAAGTCCACACCAATTTTAAGCTTCACATATACTCTATGCTCTACTGGACATTCCTAAAAATCATGTTTGATCATGAATGCATCAATTAACTTGTTCCAAGCTCACGATGCCTGTTTCAGGCCATATAAGACATTCTTCAACATATAGACTATTTTCACACCCTGTCACCACAAATCCAGGGGTTGAGTAACATACTCCTCTTCTTCAAGAGGTCTATTAAAAAATGTTGATTTCACATCCATCTGAAATAAAGGTCATCTTGTTCCATTTGTCAACGTAACCTCTAGCTTATGTTTTCAATTCTGGCTACCTGTGTAAAAACTTTAGAATAATCTAGACCTTTCTTTTGGAGAAAATCCTTTGCAACCAACCTTGATTTCCTCTTGGTAATGGCTCCACTAGGACTAAGTTTTAACTTAAATACCCATTTAGCGTAATTGGTTTTCTTATTAATAGGTAAATCAGTTAAAAACCAAGCATGGTTCTTCTCAATGACTTACAATTCTTCTTCTCTTTTTTTTGTTACTGAATTGACCCTAGACCAATTCCCTTTTTATTAGGGAGTTTTTAATACATCCATAATTCTGAGCTTCATGTTATTCAGCCCAATAGACATGTCAGATTCAGGGCATCCTAATCTTTTCCACAATTCTTGTCTTAAAGCCTCTAGGTGATTGATAGGTTCTGCTTCAGTTAGTAACACAAAGTGCACCAGATCTCCTTTATCATTCACAACATTATCTGGAAAAATTTCAAAATCCACCAATGATCTTGGTAGACATCTCTGTCTCGTTTCTCTATGTGTTTGCTACTGCACAGGCACCACATGCACTATTTCATTAATATTTTCACCATCAAAATTCTCTTCTTCACCTCCAAGAACCATAGAAACATTCTGCTTATTGAGTTCATGACTGTGTCATCCAGTCCCACAAATTTGCTTCATCAACAACCACATCTCTGCTCATACAAACTTCTCTGGTTGTTGGATTATATAGCTTGTAAGCTACTGTAAGATGATATCCTACCAATATCATGGTTGTGCTCTTGTCATGTAGCTTTCTTGTCTAAGCATATGGGATGTGTTTGTAGCACAAACCCAAAAACCTTCAAAAGGCTCTGCACTGGTTTTCTGTCAAACCAAATTTCTTTTGGAACTTTGTTCATAAACTATTTGGTAGTGCATTAGTTTAGAACATAGATAGCAGTTGACACTACTTTGCCCTAAAATGAATGTGTGAAATTTCTTTTTACGCAACATGCTTTTAGCCATATCAAGAATGGTTCTATTCCTTCTTTCCACAAGGCCACTATGTTGTGGGGTGTATGGGGTTGTCACCTTATGCTGAATCTCATTCTCTGTGCAGTAATTGATGAATTCAATGAATGTGTATTATCCACCTCCTTTCAAAACCCTTCTACTTTGCTTTTCCACCAAAATATTGAATCTTTTGAAGATAAAAAAACACCTCACTCTTGGCCTTTATCAAATACAACCACTCTGTATAGCTATACTCATTAAATGTGATAAAGTATTGATTTTTACCCAAAGATGATATCTCAAATGGCCCACACACATTTGAGTATACTACATGCAACACCTCTTTTGTTCTCATATGCATGTGTGACTTGAATGTTGTTCTAGGTTGTTTACGAAACAAACAACCTTCACACACCTTGTCAAGAATGGAGATTATAGACAGTCTAGTCACCATTTCATTCATTGCTTACATTTTCAATCTGATACAACCTTGTGTGACATGTCCTATTTTTGGAGAGAGTAGATTTCAGAATTAGTCTTTGAGTTGAATCATACACGTTCAAAAATTATCCTTTCATGTTGACGGAAAATCCCTTTTTCGCCAATTGCCCAACACTCAATAAATTACACTTCATCCTTGGAACATACAAACACACTTTCTTGATTACTATATCTCCAATTTTAGTTGCTTTGATTGTGTTATCATCTGCGAGCCTAACATTGCTTTTCTTGCTAGTGTCAAGATTTAAAATATATTTTTTATGCCCAATCATATGGTTACTGCATCCAGTGTCAAGAAGCCAATTTTCTGACATAAATTCTTCATCATGTGTAGTAACCATCAATAAAATTGGTTCTTCATCTGATTCATCTAAGGCGACATGTGCTTCAAATCCACACTCCTTTTCTGCTTCCCTTTGTCGTGCCAATAATCAGTTGTATAATGTCCCAAATTTTCACAATTGTAGCATTGAATCTTTCTCAAACCTGGCAATTTCATTCCCCCTCTCCCTCTTCCACCGAAACCACCTTTGCTAGTTTTGTTAGAGAAATATGATTTTTCTCCACCATTTGAATGATCTTGATTTGTTGAGCGCCTTTCTTTATTGAATTTGGATTTGTTCCTTTTACACCTGCCACGAGTGGAGCCACCTTTGCTCGACACTTGTACCTATAGTGCTTGTTTATCACTTTTCTTGTCAGAATTCTTGTTTAACATCTTTAATTCATGGGCTTCCAATGATCCTTGACATTCTTCTATCTTCGTCTTTTCAATGTCTTTGGATTCCTCTATTGTTGCAACAACATAATCAAACTTAGATAATACTGTTCTTAACATCTTTTCAACATATACTAATTTGTGATAACTTATCCACAAGCTCTCATTGAGTTTACCAACAATTGAAGCCTATTGAAATATTCAGCCAATGTTTCTTATTCAGACATGGACAAAAATTCATATTGCCTTTTAAAAGACTGGAGCTTCACCTTCTTGGTCTTCTTAGAACCTCCATTTGCCTTCTACAGGATGTCCCAAGCCTCCTTTGATATCTTTGTTTTCGATATTTTTCCAAAATTCACCATATCCACATATTGATGAAGCAAACAATGGGCCTTGCAATCTTTTTTCTTGGGTGTAACATCATCCTGCTCATGGACACCATCTCTCACAGTTTCCAGACTTCTTCATAAAAACCAATAATAACTTCCATCATTATCACCCAATAGTCAAAGTTCTTGTTGTCAAGAACGAGTAGATTGGACAAGAAATTTCCACCTCATTTTGCCATGAGTACACCCTTTAATACAAGTCCTTAACCTTACTGCTCATGATACCACCTGTTAGAGGTGTTTTTCAAAGGTAAACTACATGTTATAGAGAGAAAAAGTAGGTATTCACTCAACACGTATAGTGAAATGTTTCTGAACTTCATTGCTTGAAAATTCTGCATTTTTTGGTTGGGTTGGGCAGTATCATAATAGGGACTAATATTTTTTGATTGTGCTAGGAGCCAATCAAGTGGCACCGAGCGGTATCGAGACAGTGAGAAAGAGTTAAAAACGCGTTAGGCGCGAATGGATAACACTCGACGATGTTGCAACTCCTTAAACTTCCTAAAAATTAAAAATCTAAGCTAAAATTGAAAGATAGTAGAAATGTAACATCCTAGCTGGAAATTACTAATTTAAAAAAAAATTATATGAAATAACCAAATCACATTTAATAAAACTTCTTTCCTAAAACACTGGAGAATTTAAACGTTTATTATTTCATCATAATTCAAAATACATATTTCCAACCAACTATTTTAAATTCATAGTCTAATATAAATAATTTTTTACAAGAAAATATAAAAACTCCATAAAAGCTTTCCTAAGCTAGCCCCTCTTCGACTCTGAGCAACCATAGCTCCACTTACGACATCATCTGCTTCTATGTATCAAATTACACGATCATCACCAGACACAAACATATAGGGTGAACTAACAGTATAAATCACTGATCATCAATATAAAGAGTATACACACCTATCTAAGAACCACTATCCTCCAATACTAGAAAACATGACCACCATCATGTTCATACACATTCTATGTCCCCAAATGATGACCTTAATATATCTTTTGTGGGACTATCCTGTTACGAACTACAATCCATAATGCCAGGTGGAGTTTCCAATACGAACCACAATTCTTACTCTCGACACAAGATTAGTTACATCACTGGCCAATACTCGTGGTTGCCCAATCAAGTAGAGACCATCCTTACGAGCCACAACTTATACACTCACACGGGTTTCCAATATCACCAGGCCACAACCTGGGATCGCCACATGTTTACCCTCCATCTCGAGCCACAACTCAATGGATGCTATTCCGAGCCACAACTCAAGGAATGCTCTAGCAAGTCTCCACCTTAAAGCCATCATCCCAAGCATATAAAATCAACTCAACCTCTTATGAAGGCCTACAACCCTTAGACCGGGCATTCACTTCTTTTACTGTCCGCCTCTTGATTTTACACCCTTTGATGATTACATTGGTCGATACTTGCTGCCACGAGTGTTTACTCGCCCCTTCGTTTACAGGCCACCACCATATAGACCACATGCGAGAATTATCCTGTAATGGACTACAATCCTAACACCGAGTGGAGCTCCCCAATATGGACCACAATTCGTATTCATCACAAGACTACCAGCCTCACGGGCTACAAATGTGGAGGGCAATCAAGTGAACCATCCGTACTAGCCACAACTAGCACACTCACATTGGAATTCCAACACCATCAGGCTCCAACCTAAAATGGTTGCGTGTTTAGCCCCATTACAAGCTACCACTCATAAATGTGCCGCCAACAAGTCATCGCCTCAAGGCCTCCATGCAAAGCTGTGTAGAATCCTTCACTACGAGCCAACTCTGCACCTGAAACCGCCAGATGCATCACCCACGTTGCTAGGCGAAGTCGTGCTCGAGACTACCTAACGACCACCTCAAACTGCCAAGCGCCACGAGCTTTTAGATCCTCTGCCAGATCATTTTCCGCCTGGCGGGACCACCCTCACTGCTAGGCGCCACGGGTTCGAAGACTTCTATGGTTTCTCCTATCGCCTGGCGGTACACCCCGTGTCACCAGGTGCCACACCAGTAGTGTTACTACTATTGGTTTTTGACACTTTGAAGTAGGTTCGAAGGAACCTCAAGCACTCAACATACAATCCAAATCAACAAAGATGTTTGTCCAATCATAATTGTCTACTGAATCATAGACCAACACACTCGTATGTTTGTGTGTGTGTGTGTGTGTATACATGGCAAAATATTACTTTTACAGTCTTTTAATCTGAATCATCACATAATCATACACAACTTTAATTACATTACATGCATATATTCCCTTTCCAACCCCTTATGCCCAATTAACGAATATTACTCACATAATTCCCATATAAGCCCCCAAGAACGCCCAACACAGAGCAAAACTAGTGTGCACATCTGCATTTATGTGTCGCTTAGCGGCGGTTCATGTACTGTCAGGCGGTGCATAAAATTCTGGGCACTTCCAGATTTTTCTGCTCTTATACGAACCCTAAATTCCCCATGATTCACTTCTATTAGTCTATTTCAATTGAGAGTTATTCAATTGTGGTTCTAGCCTTCTTATAGGTTAGTTTTAAATAGCTAACTCGACAATTGTAACAATTCTATCCCGTGTATCATGATCTCCTATTCTTCCCAAACCCCAAAGTTAACCCACATGCCCTTGTAAGCATTCAATCATCAAAGAACCATCAATACATGGTAATTCGCAACAATCACAAAACATCATTAATCAAATATTCAGAAGAATGTATCCAATAATCGAAATATTTTGGAACTCATAAAAATAGAGAAACCAACACATTCAACGTTTGTCGCTTGGGGGGTATTCCTTGTCGCTAGGCAGAAACCTATAAATTTTGGTTAACCCTGATGTGTTGCCTGGTATACCTTCAATGCCACCATATACTGGTACAATTAAACAAATGTGAGTCCACATGAATTGGTATTCTCAAAACTCACTTTCTTCTTACACAACCACACAAGTACTAAGCAAATGCCTAACCAACAAGCCAATTTCATATTTCTTGATAATTCTTATGCATTTCGGATTATATTATCAAGCCCCATGGTTCAACATCTTATTAAAATAATAAAATAATTAAATTAACACCCTAATGACATACACAAGACTCAAACTTAAGTCCTTTCAACATGACCAAGTACTTTCAACCACTTGAGCTAGTACTATTCTTTATCTTCTCCCTCCATATTAATTAACTTCGGGATTTCCGCCCTTGCATTTATTAAATAAATATTTACTTATTTATTTAATTTTTCCGGGTATTACAAGAAACAAAGATGCCAAGGGAAATAAGTTTCAATATGAGAGTATAGAAGTTGAGTTATTTGTAACCAAATGATGTTGATGATAGGTTTAATCCTTCAATGTAAGCGCAAACTAAGTCGAAGAGAACTTAGATCGAGTCGAGTCGATCTACAACCGGTTTGAGTCAAGTAGGCTTAGACTCAGGTGCCAAATATACTCAAACTCAAGTCGACCAAAATTACTAAGACCAAAATATAAATTTGAGTATATGAAGAATTTCAAATTCTTACCTTTTAGGTGGAATTTTAAATTCTTTAACTTTAAGTAATCTAATTACTCTAATATTATAAAATTTTAATTTCTTTCAAAATTTCATAATCAAACACCATATTTTATCATAAAATATTTCAAATTCTATAAAAGAAAAAAATTTTGTTTTAAAATACCTTATCCAAACACATTATTAGACTTTTCGAATAAGTGAAGACTCCAAATCTTAATATTAACCCATATAATATGTTTAATGTAAACACCATGATGAAAACTAGCTTCAAATCATGAGTATAATAATTTGACTCGCGTGGTCGTAGCTTTATCAACTTATATGTTACTACTCTTCTTTCTTATATCAATACACATCCAAGATCTTGCTCTAATACATTATAATATATATTTTATGGTCAAATTTGTCAATATCTTGTAAGAAGAAGGTTCATGAAAAATCATATCAATCTCATCTTTTAAACACTACAAATGTATTTATCATTAGTAATTCTTTAGTATTTTTTATTTGCCTACAACTTTTTGCCATTTCCTAAGAATTTTAGTTGAGTAAAATTGACTCTTTTCTAATGATTTATTTTTTCAAAATATATCTTATATCCTAAAACTTTTTTAATCTTTCTAACTTGAGCATTTTCCAGTGACATTATCCTTAGGTGTTAAAGTGAGATAACCCAACTTACATAAATTGTCTCAGCTGAACTAAATCCGAGTCAATTTAACTCGATTTACATAAATTGACTCAAAAAAGGTTAAATTAAATCTGAGTTAGTTCAACTCAATTTATGTTTTGGTAAGGGAAAATTTTGTAACTTGACTCAATCCTTGGCGAGTCGGTGGATTTAGTGAATTAAAAATATTTTGTTATTTAAATTTATATTATATATTTATTACAATAATGGATTGACTCAAAAAGATTATTGTTGATTGATTATGAATCAATCCACTTTTTCAATGCTACTAGAATTTATTTAAAAAAATAAATATTTTTCCAACAAAATCCAACTTGAACCCCTAATAAATAGAGCTCATTTTAACATCTCCATGCTTATAAAATTCATTGATGTACAATGCCTATTTTAATATATCATTTTATAAGCTATCTCAAATTTTAACGCACATCTTTATTTTTAACACTATACCTAAAATAGTTTCCCTCACAATAATTATTATATTATGTATAATTAGTATCTTATTCATGATTAATTTTTATGATGAAGAATCATTTATAACCATGATTTTTTATTATAGTTAAAATTCACGATAATTTCGTAATTACACGTTTATCTCAATAAAATATTTTCTTTTCTATTTTGGATAAAATTAATAATGTAAAAAGTTATATATTTATTAATTTTAAATTTGAGAATATTTACTCTTTCTTGTCCAACAGTAATCATAACCGAATTTCTTTTTAGCATTTTTTCAATTCAAAATAATAATGATTTCATAATTTTTAAAGGAAATTATTTCAATTCTAATCTATAAGTGAGTACATTAATTGTTTTATACAATGTTCTTTATGGAGTATTTATCGGCTTCTTTCATTTTCATCAAAAAAATTGGCTTAAATACACATTGATCTCTCTATTTTTGTTGTGTTTGTTCAATTTGGTAATCATTTTCGTTTTGCGTTCAATTAGGTTCCCATTTTCATCAAATTTTGGTCAATTTAGTTATTTTAACAATTGAGGTTTAAATACTTAACTTTGTTAACAATGCACGTGTCAGCTCCAGATTCTTTTGATTTTTTTTTTATTTTTGTAATTTTTTTAATTTAAAAAAATTGTCCACGTGTCAAGTCATAATTGTGTCACATGTTAGTGTCACTACCACATGTCAACTTGTGGTTGTGTTATTTCTTTTTGTTCAATTTAATTCCTATATTCGTTATTTTTGTTCAATTCAATTCATACATTCGTTATTTTTGTTCAATTCAATATCTATATTCGTTTGCTTTGTTCATTTTAGTCCCAATTTTAATTAAAATGTGTTAAAAACAAATTTGTCTAATAGCTCAACCTAGAAAGGGATCTGAATTGATTAATTAGTCTTTCACTTGTTTAAGTTGAATCTTAAAAGAGTCTTTAAGTTTTATAACCCAATTAATCAATTTCGCAGTTCTGTGTTAATGGACTGTTTAAGGAAATTAAGAAAGATTGTAAGAGAAGAGAAAAACCAAGACACAACAGTTTATACTAGTTCTATTCAAAAAGATCTACGTCTAGTCTTCTCCTAAGTAAACCCACTTAGGAGGATTCCACTAATATAATTAGGATCCAAGAATTACAAGAACACCTATATAATTCTAGAACCTAAAACCCAAGAACTTGATCTACCAATCAAGAACTCCCCCTAGGAGCAATGCATCCACGCAATTGCACCTAGGCCTACACTTCACACAATGAAGCAACTGTAATCAGAAATACAATAAAAAAGAATCAAGAAACGAATACACCTATTGTTGTGCAGATTTGTCAATTTTCTCCTAGATTCAAGCTAGACCCATCAAGGTAGAATCAACCATCAATCTCCTTGAATCTTCACTTGAATGATCTTCAAGAATGCTTAAGAACTCTGTGAATTTCAAAGGGCTGTTTCTCAGAATGTTTTTCAGTGATTTGTAATTTTTTCCAGACAGAAACAGATTTCAGAAAACAACTTTTATACAGAGTTCTTTGTTGTCATTAATGGATTAGGAATTTACCTAATCGATTATCGTGAGTGTATTTTCACTACCTTAGTGCAGTACTCACAGCTAATCCATTAGTTAAACAACTAATCAATTCATGATTGCACAAGCAAGAGTGTGATGATTAATTACAACTTAATGCAGGCTTGATTTACATATGATAATTTCATACAAACAGCCTAATGCACAGTCTAATTAAAACAGGACTAATTCTAAACTGGTAATGCACATGAAGTGTAGCCTTGGACATCATCAAAACCATCTTCATATGAGTTGAAGTAGCTCCCCCTTTCAACAAAATGAATTAATTATGTCCCTTACAAGTTGATACCAAATTTAATATCTTTTATTAATATTATACTAATATTTTTCTAAAATTGGCATTTTTATTAACTATTTTTGAAATTAAATTATAAATTATTAAATTAAATTATAAATTGAATATAATTCTTAGATTTAATTCTTTAATAGAATACAACTATTTAAAAAATTATTAAAATATAATTATTAAATTTTTTCTTCTAATATTTATATTCTAAAATACTAATACTTTTAAAATTGATATTTAAAAACATACAAATATTTTATAAAAGTATACTAATATTTATAAAATTAACATTTAAGTATAAAGTATTTTAGATTTTAATATCTAAAACTCAATAAAAATATTAAATGTTGTAGATTTAAATGTCAAATTCACAAATGTTAATAACTTTTTTAAAACATTTAATAATTATATTTTAATAATTTTTTAAAATATTTATATTCTATTTAACAATTGAATTTAAGAATTATATTCAATTTACAATTAAATATAATAATTTATAATTGAATTTTAAAAAATAATTAATAGTAATGTTAATTTTAAAAATAAGTATATAATATTTATAAAAAATTAAATTTGGTATCAATTTAAAGGTGAGAAAATCGCTCCATTTAAAAAAATGGGACTAAATTGAACAAAAATAATGAATCCAAGGATTGAATTGAACAAAACTAACGACTATAAGGACTAAATTGAATATATGGACTAAATTGAACAAAAAGAAATAATACAACCACAAACTGACACATGACACTAGCATTGACACGTGACACAATTGTTAGTTGACGTGGACAATTTTTTTGAAATTAAAAAAATAAAAAAAAAAACCGAAGCTGAAACGTGGCATGCATAGTTCAAAAACGTTAAGAATTTAAATATCGTTAGTAAAAAGGACTAAATTGACTAAAATTTGACAAAAATCTAATTGAACACAACGAAAATGATGACCAAATTGAATAAGCACAATAAAAATAGAGACCAAATATATATTTAAGCCTCAAAATATTTATAGAAATTTTCCCGATTAGATTTATTCTATACCAAAAATGACATTCAAAATTTAAATAAAAAAAATTAAAAAATTCAAATACCATTTGAAATATATATATATATATATATATATATATATATATATATATATATATATATATATATATATATATATATAAAATATAATCACTACAAAAAAATCATAATTACATATAGATAATTACATACAAATTTAAATCTGTATGTAAATTAGACTTTACATACAAATATTATCTATGAATTAGTATTCGTATGTAAAATAAAATTACATACGGATATTTTTGGTATGTAATGAAGGGGTATTTTGTGAAGGATAAATTTTGTATGTAAGAATATATGAATCTGTACATAAACAAAGACATACATTACATATAAAATTTATATACGAATTTTAAATAATAAAATATTAAAAAATTAAATTTGGAAAATATCTTTCTTTTAACATTGAAACCCTTTTTCTCGTGCTCACTCTACAATAATTCCTTTTGCGCTCTCGCAGTCATTGAACTTTAGTGGAAGGAGATGAAGCTTGGTCGAAATGGTTCGTGTTTTCTTTTTTCACTGTGTAGAGGTACGTGAGTGAACCCAATTTTAGTTCCGAAAATCTGTTTATGCCGAACAATGTTGTTGTTCTTTATTTGTATCAATCTGAAATTGTTATTCGTAAGTTGTATCAGTAGTTTTGGAAATCCCCAATTTCCAAACCTAGGGCGCTGATATCTCTACCTATTTGATTGTTGGACACAATAAATTCCTCTAATGAGCGCATCTCTTGCAGAAACAAGGTCAATCCACGAATGAGTTTGTTATTCCTAGGGTCCAAAGGGTTCGATTCTTAAAGGTACCATATATAGTTCCTCTAATGTAAAATCCATTTTGGATTTTCACTTTCCATATAAATTCTTGTTCTCAACTTCTAATGCTAGAAAACATTTTGTGGTTCAGGGAAAAAATCAAGATTGACATCCACCGAACCAAGGCAAAGTGGAAGGGCAAGTATAACAAGATTTGAACTCCGGTGAACTCGATCCAGAGTTGTAGATAAACAAAAGGTACATTGGGTTGGTACAAGTATTTTTTTGAATTTGAATGTTGGACTCTAAAATGCATGTTTTGGTTTAAATATATTGATATGCAAAATCTAGAAATTAAGAAAATGATAGATGAAAAGAAATAGGTGGGAGTTTGCATACAGGTGGATCCATTACTATACATGAGCATGCAATTCGCATGGTAAGTGTAACAACCAAAGTTTGTTTTTCTTTCTTTATAACCTGTATTAATCATGTTGTTTATAGGAGAAGGATTTGGGTCGTCCACCACATATTGATGAATTTTTCAAGCAAACTCATGTACGAAAGACTAATGGAGAATTTGTGGATGAACGATCTAAGAAAACACATGTAAGTCTAGTATTTCAATTTTTTTGTTTCTTTTATTAGGTTATGAATTGTATATATGAATAAAATCTTTTTTTGAATAATAGGAGGAATTTAAGAGCAGATATGCTCAAGCTAGATCAGAAGCTGCATCTTGTGCTGGGCAATCTGAATCATCTCCCATGGAACATACAAAAGAAGAGAGAATAATGACTGATAGTTGGGTTCTTGCTGTACGTGGAAAGAAAAAGGGTCGGATCTATGGGATTTGAGTGGTTACTCGTACCAAACATGTGGACAAACTCACATATCATGGAAGTTCAAGTCACTCTTCAGAAGAGATTGTCCAGCTAAAACAAGAAGTTTTGAATTATAGGGAGGACAATGAGAGGTTAAGCCAACAGTTACAACAACAACAACGACAATTTCAATCCTTTGTTAGTGTTGTCCTCCCTTTCCTTCCACCAGATGCACAAACTACTTTGCAACAACAACAACAACAAGAGCAACAACAACAACCAGAGCAAAGCCAACCTCAACAAGACCAGGAGCAACCACAATTAAACAATCAACAACAACGACATGACTACTCTGAATATTAGGCCTTTAGATGTTTGTACTTCTTCATTATGTTAGCACTTTTAGGTTATGTTTTGTTAGAGTTTGATTACCATTATATCTGTGAACACTTTTTGGGGACTACATTAGATTATGTTATGTTATCACTTTTATTAGAACTATATTAGCACTTTTAGACCGAATTGTTGACATTTATTTTGTTTATAACTTGGATTTGGATTATGTTATTATCTTTGATTTGGATTTTATGTCGTTTATAATTAACTTGAATTTGGATTACGTAAATATTGCTTGTTGGTGAAATTTCATTGCAATTGACAGGAAATGCAAAAAAAAAAAAAATTAAAAATGAAAAAATATAGTTTTTAATTTAAAATGTATATTATTACATACAGATTTACATACAGAATAAGCTGTATAAAATTGCACCATTATTATATATGGATCATTCCGTATGTAATATATTCCACATTACATACGAATTTTGTTCGTATTTAATTTACATACGGATTATTTCGTATGTAATATACACATATGTATTCTGATCAATTACATACAAAATTTTTCGTATATAATTCACTGAGAATTGCATACGGAATAATCCGTATGTAAATTACATACAGATTTTATTACTTACGAAAAATTTCGTATGTAAAGTTATATACAGAATATTTTCCAAATGTAAGTTTTCCGACGTTTGATTCATATACGGATTTGTTTTCGTATATAATTCGTAAATAATATTTAATTACATAAGGATTTTATTCAGATTTTATCCATAAAAAAATCAATTTTTTTTTGTAATGAATAAAAAAAATTAATAAATCTATTATTTTAACGTTTTAATGTTTTAGATAAGTAGTATGATGAAATCGTGACTTATGATTGATGACTTATTAAATCCATCCATTGTAGTTGACTTGAAAATCTTTTACATAATATAAAGCATATCATTAACAAATATTTTAGAATTTTAAAATCTTTATAGAGATATATAAAATATTTTAGAATATTAAATATATAAGTATACTAGAATTTGAAAAATATTTTAAATTATATATATATATATATATATATATATATATAATTGGAAGGACTAA